>NFYX01008856.1_pt1 | contig 48834 bp, 81 predicted proteins | sample 1092271 | NCBI WGS metagenome assembly NFYX01 (sample SAMN03609883, study PRJNA323583) | gut metagenome | isolation source: feces | host: Rattus norvegicus | place: Denmark: GeoCenter | collected 2013
ACAGATTGACCTACTAATAAAACAAGGTAATGAAATCATTTGTGTAGATTATAAAAGTAACAGCGAGATTAAGACTAAAGGATCGTATGACTCTAATACACGTAGTACTATAAATATGAAGTATCCATTAAATACACTTCCTGATGTCAATTTTTATCATTATACAATGCAATTATCTACTTATGCTTGGATGCTACAAAAATTAAATCCTAACTTTGTTGTTAAGGATTTAATATTAAGTCATTATGATCATGATGGAAATAATGTTTTATACCATTGTGATTATTTAAAAGATGAAGTAGAAAAAATGTTGTATCATTACAAGAAACAACTTATTTTAGAACAAAAAAGAAACAAGCGTAAGAGAATAGAGTATTAATTTCTAGTACTCTATTCTTCTTATTTTTTAGTATTATGAATGAGCAAGAAAGATTGTATATCTGTTTTAAATGCCCCCTATTTAGTAAAAAATTTGGTGGGGTATGTAATAATAAATTGTGGTTAAATGTAAAGACTGGAGATATAAGTTTATATGAAAAAGATGGTTATCAACGTGGTTGTGGTTGTTTAATTGAGAGTAAGATTAAAAATAAGAATGCAAAATGTCCTTTAAACAAGTGGTAAGAAAATAGATACATACTATTTTAGAGAATGTCCCAGTTAAGTTGTGGAGAATATTAAATGGAATTTTTAGATTCTATTTTAAGCCTTTTAATATAGATAGATATGAAGTGTGCAAGAATTGCCAAGAATGTATTATGATTAAACGAACTAAATTTTGTAATGTATGTGGGTGTGTGATTAAGTATAAAGTTCAAGCTAAAGATGAACATTGCCCACTTAATAAATGGTAATATGAATAATAAGGTATATGAGGCTATCAATACAGATAGTAATGGAGTTTATATAGGTAATAATGTAATAACATCAATTAGTGAAAATGACTTATCTAAACATATTGAAGAAAATAATAAGATTAAATATAATGAAAGTTTAGATAAGTTTGAAGAAATTATGACTGCTAAAGAAAGTGAGATAAAAGAAATTCAAAATGAACTAGGCTATGAAGTAGAAAAAGCCGATCTTAAGCCAATGTTTAATAGAATTATAATTAAGCCCTTTAAACAAAATCCATTCCAGAAAATGGAAGTAAAGAATGGCATTATAATTCCTAATGGATTTAATATACAAGCAGAAGTAAATCCTCAATCTGGTAAATATGAAGAGCTGGAGCAATTTATAATAACAGGATGTGTCCAAGAAATTGGGCCAGATGTAAAGTATATTCGTGAAGGCGATGTTATTTACTATAGAAAGGATACTGCAGTTCCAGTACCATTTCTAAGTTGGGGATTATTTTCTATTGCTGAAAATCAAGTAATAGCAGTTGTTAATGAGGGATTAACAAAACGATTTAATAAAATTAAGGGTAATGAATGACGAAAAAACATATTTTAGTGCTGGTGATATTGTCGAATTAAAGTAGGATATTCCAAATAAACCTAAAATGTTGGTAATAAGAAAAGAAACTTCAGTATTTAAACATAAGAAAGATAAGAAATCCACATTATTAGGAATTAGATGTAGATGGTTTACAGATAGTGGACAACTGCAAGAGGCAGTTTATAATACTAAAGACCTTCAAATTGTAAAATAATGAACGAACAAGAATTACAACAAGCATTTATTCAATACCTAGCACAAAAGACTGGTGCTAAATCTCAAGAAGAACTTGAGTAGATTATTCAACAGATGGGTGAAGAAGGACTTAAGCAGGCATATCAAGAGTTTCTACAATATATGCAGCAATAGCAAGCACAAGTAGCAAAACTTGGAGCTAAGTTAAATTATATTAAGCAACTTAGAGGAGAATGCCCAGATGGTTATGAAATGAAGATGTTTAAGTCTGGAGGAGCAATCTGTAAGAAGTGTGTAAAGAAATCACAAGAAGCAAATAAAGTTAAAAAGAGTCCAATAGAAGAATTTAAGTGTGGACGTAAAATGAAGAAGAAAAAATGCTAAGCATTACAGAACGGTATGTAAAAGCTCTAGAAAATGGATATGTCCCATAGGAGCTACTATTAGAGTATAGAAAATTTAAGCAAGGCGGTAAAGCATCTATACAAGAACAAGAGAAAATTGTTAGTGATTGTAATAGAGCTATTAGAAGCATCCTCTATCAAGAGTCCGTTGGTGATAAGTCTTTAAATGGAGATGGTAAAACATTAGAAGAGAGAAAGAAACAAGTTGAAGAAATGTATAATTCTCTTGATAGTGAATACAAAGCTAAAGTTAAAGACATCAACAAAATAGTAAAAGCTAAATGTGGAGCTAAGCTAAAAAAGAAAGTAAGTAAGGATGCTTGTGGATCAAAAATAAAGAAGGATGCTTGTGGAGCTAAAATGAAAAAGAAAGCTAAGAAGTGTGAGTGCGGTTCTAAGGTTAAGAAAGCTCAACAAGGAGTTAAATTTGTTCCATATGTGGAAAATGCTTATAATCCAAAATCTTTATTAAGTAAAATAGTTAAAGATAACGGAGTTGCATATATGACTGCTCCTAGAAATAGCTCTATAGGTAATGTTATCTTTAGAAATTATGGAGGGGATAATAGAATAGCAAAATATGATGATAATGGAGACTCTGTAGTTACTGAAAGGATAACTTCTGGTTATTACCCTTAGAGATATATAGGAGGTTATGCAACTAAAGTATACAAATCTCAAGATCCTGAAGCCTTTAGAGATTTAGCAAATAGATTTGATTCTGTTGAGTTAGTATATGAAAGTGCTCCAGATAGTTTAAAATATAGAACTAAATAGCAACGTAAAGCTGAGGCTACAGAACTTAATGATGCTATGCCTAGTGTAAATGTAATTCCAGTTAGAGAAGGAGATATTATGATAGCTCCTAAGACTCCTACTCCAACTTATATAATTTCAGAGCGATAGCTTTCTCCTTTTGAATTGCAACTCTTAGGAAAATAAAACTTAAAATAGTTATGACGCATAAAATATTTATATATAATAATGCAAATGGTAGGATAGAATTAAACGAGCCTGAAATACTCTTAGTAAGAGAGTTTGCAGCTTTAATGAATCCTGAAAGGAATAAATGTAAAGAAGATGAAAGTGGAAAATATGCGTTAAGAGCTTTTAGAGAATTTACTTATATTTGGTTAGCTATAGACTGGAGAAGTATATATAGTGATTATACAGAACAAGAGAGGCATGAGGAGTCATTAAAAGACGCTAATCTTACAGAAGATGAATTTAATAATCCTGAATTTCGTATGGCTTGTAGAAAGTACAGAGAAATACAAGATAGTAATAAAAGTATAAGACTTCTTAACTCTGCTAATTCAATGGTAGATAAGTTTATTGATTACTTTGAGAACGCTGATCCTATGGAAAGAGATGAATAGACAGGTAAGCCCATTTTTAAAGTAAAAGATATACAAGCCGAAATGAAAAATTTAATAGATGTACATGAAACCATGGTACAACTTGAAGCACAAGTTAAGAAGCAAATGTCAGAAACATCTAATATAAGAGGAAATGCTAGAAACGGATATAGACCAAAAGACTGAAAAAAGAAAACGTGGTAGACCAAGAAAGGAGTATTCTGAAATTATAGTAGATAATAGTCCTAAACGTCCTAGAGGTAGACCAAGAAAAAATATTCAAAATGAGGAAATATAGACTTTAATTAATAATACCTTAGAGTTAGCTAAAGAAGAAGTTATTCCTTAGAAAGTATTTAAGAGTAGAGAAGGAGAATGGGATAAGAAAATAGGAGATACTATTAATTATTTTGATCCGTCTCTTTCTTATGAAATTACTGGATATAAACCAATAAATAAAACTCAAGGTTTAGACTTCGATCCGAATTGGTTTATAGAAACTAGAAAGGTATTTTAGCAAAAAGGACATTATACTGAGTTTATGTATGGGTCTAAAGCCTTTAATGATTTCTGGGATATTCAATATGATAGATGCAGAAATGGGATGACATCTCACGGTTATACAATTACTGGAGATCATTATTTCTTTTTAAACTTCTATCAATTGCCAAACCTTAAAACAGCAAAAGCTGGTATAGGACGTGCAATAGACTTTCCTGACTTTTATATACCATAGTATGAGTGGTTTCATTATCTTGAACTATGTAAACAGCTACGTAAGAATGCGGCACTGATGAAAGCAAGAGGGTTTTAACTAGCCCCGCTATATAGTAATATATAGATGAAAATTTCGCAAAATCGGTAAAGACTAAGGTGATTTATCACTTAAATATTTTTACTTATCTAGAAAATATAATAACTTTAATCATTATGTTAATACCGAGGTAAGTTAATATGTAACATTATTAATTACCGTAACGCATAGGTGTATTGAAACTATTAATTTAATATTTATTTAGTAAACTAAAGAGTATGACTAAAGAAAAATTTATAATTTTAGATTTTAATAATGATTATGCAATTTCCAATTATGGAAATGTTATGAATGTACATACAAAAAAAATACTAACCCCACAAGATAGAGGATACTTATTTATAACATTACATAATATATCTAATACCAGAGGTAATAAAAGATATAGAAATAGTTATCGAATACATAGACTAGTTGCAAAATATTTTATTGAAAATCCAGAAAATAAACCATATGTAAATCATAAAGATGGCAATAAGCATAATAATAATGTGAGTAATCTAGAGTGGGTAACAGAACAAGAAAATACTATTCATGCTTATAAAAATGAGTTAATATCTGCCCAAAAACCTATTAAAGCAATTAAGATAGATAACACTGATATAGTAGAAGTCTTTGAAAGTCTATCAGAATGTGCTAGATTTTTTAATTGTAATAAAGTCTATATACATAGGGCATTAAATAAAACATAGGGAAAAAATATATACAAAGGATATAAATTTGAATATATTAATTAATAGAATATAATATGACAACAAAATGTTGTAGGGTATTACTTAACGAGAGTAATAATCCTCCCACGAGTGCGGAACATCCTAATTAGGATGAAAATATATGCTGAACTTATAGGAAACTATAAGAACTTAGGGATAAAAAGCTCTAAGGATAACAAATGTAGGTTTTTCAGAGATGAACGCATCATTAGCTGCAAATATGTATACAGTACGTAATAATTCTAATACTGTAATTGTTGCTAATATATCTAAATACGTAGAAGATACATTGAGTAAAGTCTGGAATGCTCTCTCTTTTCTAAATGATCATACAGATGATGGATTTTCTTAGCTATCACAAGTTATAAATAATGCTTTACAAAGAAAGGCATCTTATATTGAAATGCGTAATGGATTGAAGATTGAAACTGGTAGTTTATCTAAAATTACTGGAATAGTTGCTGATACTCCAAATAAAGTAAGAGGCGATCGTACTGATCTTCTTTTGTATGAGGAAGGTGGATCATACTCAAATTCAACTAAGGCATTTATACAAGGAGATGCTTTGATACACGTACAAGGAGAATAGTTTGGAATTAAGGTAATAGGAGGTACAGGCGGTGATTCAGGAGCTAAATTAGAAGGATTAAGAACCATATTTTATAATCCTGATGCCTTTAATGTATTACCTTATAAACATAACTTTACTCCTGGAGGAGATACAGTACTAACTGGATTCTTCTTACCTGCTTTCTGTATTATAAAGTCAATGATGGACAATAGAGGCTGGACTGATCCAGATAAAGGTAAAGACTATTATAATCAGCAGAGAGCTAAATATATACATAACCCAAAAGATTTAATTATATATGCTGCAGAGTATCCATTTACTCCAGATGAAGCATTTAATCTTGAGGGAGATAATAAATTTAATAAAGTAAATATAGCAGAATAGCTTACTCAAATAAGAGCATTAAAAAGATGTCCACATATAGATATTGGAACTTTAGAATATCTATATAAAGATGGGAAACATATAGAATAGAATATTTCTGGATTTAAATGGATTCCAAATGAAAATTATGGTAAAATAAAAATACTAGAACATCCAATATGGACTTTACCAGAAAGAAAAGATGAAGATGGGAAAGTAATTTGGAGTCCTCCTAGTTCGGAAATTAGAAATCTATATGTAATAGGAATAGATGGAATTGATATTGGTAAATCATAGACTTCTGAATATACTAAAGATCCATCTGATTTTTGCTTGACTGTTTATAAAAGAGCTTATGGTTTAGAAGAGCCATAGTTCGTAGCATTATATAAAGACAGACCTAATGATATTAGAGAAGCCTATAAAATAGCAATAAAACTAGCTCAGTATTATAATGCTACAATAAATATAGAAGCTACTAGATAGAGTATTATACCATACGCTAGAGATAGAAAACTACTTAATCTGTTTATGAAGAGGCCTAAGGCAACACTATCTGATAGTACTAGAAATACTAATAAATAGTATGGAACTCCAGCTACACAAGCTATTATAGCACATCAAACAGATTTAATTGCAGATTATATAAATGATTATTGCCATTTAATATGGTTTGAAGAAATGCTTGATGAATTTAATAGATACACTGATGAGAATAAAGGTAAGTTTGATATTGTTGCAAGTGTAGCAATGGCGTTACTAGCTGATGAAGAATTATCTGGTGTAGTTCCGAGAGTTGCGGAAGTAATTCAAGAACAATGGACTGATATAGGTTTTTACACAGATGAAGATGGACATAAAAGATATGGTAAAATACCAAAATAGAATAGCTATTAGATAAAATTTAATAATTATTTTGGACATGACAACATCGGAATTAGAACAAGTAACTCGAGATTACTTGAGGGATATTTATAAACGAGAATATATCGGAAAGATTTAGATTAATACTTTAAGTCCACAGGGATATATTATAAAGTTAGGAATGTATACTCCAGAATAGCCAATTACAATTTATGCTGAATTATCTGATGATAAGTTCTTAAAATTCTTAAAAGAGGACTTAAAGTCTAGAAGATTCAATCTAAAATATTTTGGAGAACTAAACTTAGTTCATCCGTATGACTGTAGTCCAAGAAATACAATCTGTGGTTGTCATGACTAAGGATGAATTAATTGAAAAGATTGATAAAGCAATTAATGAGTTAGTGGTAGATAAATATGATTTACAAAAAGCATATAATTATTATAATGGAATAAGAGATGCTGATTAGTTTAGATACTTAGAAGAAGTATATGGAACTAACACTCCTACTACATTACAATTTACACCGCTAATTAAAAAACACATAGATGCTTTAATCGGAGAATATATGGGAATGTCAATTGATCCTAAAATATATTGTAAAGATAAGGATACGATTACTAATATAGAAAGAGATAAGCAATTATTAATTGCTCAAGAAATATAGAAGTTCTTAAAAGAGCATTTAAGAAATCAAGTATTAAATATTATTAATGGTAAGCCTATTGAAGACTAGCTAGTTGCTTAGTAGATTAAGCAAATTAAGGATGATATTAATACTACATTTTAGTCTGACTATGAGATTGCGGCGTAGAACGTAATTGAATTTGTTAAATAGTCTAGAACAACTGATTTTACAAATGTTCTTAGAGATCTAATACTAGATTTACTTATTACTGGCTATACTTATTATAAAGTGTATCCAACTCCAGAGAAAGACTCAATTAGAATTAAAGCTCTTAGTCCATTAAATACTTTCTCAGATAAAAACTACGACTCTCCGTATGTAAAAAACTCACAAAGAGTTGTAGTAAGACGCTGGTTATCTAAAGTATAGATTCTTAATGAATTTGGGAAAGAATTATCTAAAGAAGATATAAAACTATTAGAAGATAAATGGGATACAATCTATGATAATGCTATTTATTATGTAAAAGTTAGAAATAATGGGCACTTTAGAAACGGAATAGATTCTACACATGAAGTTACTCCGGGATTTCCGGAACAATCTTACGGGTATACTAAGGAATTTATTCCAGTTTATGAAGTAGAATGGGTAGAAACAGATTCTGATTTTATGATGAGAAGATATTCTAATATTAGAATAGGAGAAGAAATTTATATTCTAAGAGGTGAAGATACTAATGTATTTAGAAGTAAATCCAATCCTTCGTATTGTGGTTTATCTGTTAATGGAATTTACTTTCTAAATCGTGGTAATAAGCCATATTCTATGGTATTAGCTTGTACACATTTATAGGATTAGTATGACCTTTTACATTTCTATAGAGACAATTTGATTGCTAATAGTGGAACAGTTGGAGATTGGATTGATTTAGCTTTAATTCCAAAAGAACTAGGAGTTGATCTTCCTGAAAGGCTAGTAAAATGGATGTCTCTAAAGAAATAGGGAATAGCTCCATTAGATTCGTCACAAGAAGGTAGACTTGCGTCTGGGCAAGCTCCTTTAAATACAATCTTTAATGGGTATGATGATACAGTAAAAGCACAAGCTATTCAAGCTATATAGATAGCTATAGATTCTATAGAATAGACAGTCTCTTCAATTACTGGAGTATTTAAAGAAAGATTAAATCTTATAGAGCAAAAAGATGCTGTTACTAATGTAAAACAAGGGGTTCAAAATTCATTTATAATCACTAAATAGTACTATCATTAGATGGACTTAGTTGTAAATGAATTACTATTAGATTGTTTAAACGAAGCTAAAGTAGTATTTAAAAATGGACTTACTGGAACATTAATACTTGGAGATAAATATCAAAAAGTATTTACTGCCAGACCAGAACATTTTACTCTAACAGATTTTGATATACGTATTGGAACTACATCTGACGTATATAAAGATCTAGAAGTAATACGAAGTCTTGTTCCAGAATTTGTTAGGTCTGGTGGATTACCTCCTGATATAATTGTTGAGGCTGTCACATCTAAGAGTGTTCCAGATTTAAAAAGGAAAATTGAAAGAGCTATGAAAATCTAGAAAGAAGAGAATAACTAGATGAAGTAGCTCTCAGAATAGCTTATATAGACACAGAATCAATTAAAATAGGCTAGTTCGGAACTTCAAAAAGCATAGCAAGAAATCTAGAAATTAAATGAAATAAAACTTCAAATGGAATAGAAAGAAATGCAAATGAAATATGAAGTTGAACAATTTAAAGCAGATACAGAAAGAACATATAGAGAGGCTTTAATTGCTGAGTAGAAAAGGAGAACTGAAATTGAATTAGCACAATTACAGGATGGGAATCCTTATAATGATAAAATACGTGCATTAATATGAATTTAAATACAAATATTGGAATAAATGAAGATTGTAATATACTAATACAAGATGTATCTGATTATATTACTCCTGATTCAGATCCAGCAACATTTACAGGGGTCCCTTTTATTTATGATTTTACAGCAAGTATAGATGCAGTATTTAAAATGCCTGAAAGAACTTTAATAGGATAGCCTATTATAACATACCATAATATGGATAATAGAGCTGATATTGAGATACCTTCTGGAGGAGATGGGTGGATTTAGACTATTCATATAGTAATTCCTGATAGCTAGTTCTATACAAATTTAGATAATTCATTTTATCCTGATGGGGGAGTATTAAGTGACTATTATACTAATACATATTATTATGACTTAGATTCTGAGTCTGTTATAAGAGCTTATAGAGATGAAAATAATGAACTTATCTATGAGCAAGTAGATATTACAGAATTTGTAACAGACTTATTTAATTTGAGTACAGATCCTAAATATATGGAGGCTTCATTTGCTTTTAATACAAATGAGTATATTGCAATTTGTTATTTAAGAAATTGTTTTATAAATTTAAGTTATAAACTTTATACTGAATGTAATTGTGATCCTTGTAATAATACAAATTCCGATTTAGTATATAGGAGAGACTTAGTATATATGGCAATAAATACTATAAAGTACTTGCTTGAATGCGAAGAACATGAAGAGGCAGAAAAGATAATAAGAGCTATTCACGGATGTAATGGCATATGCCATGATACATCAACAAACAAAATTAGAAGTAATGGCTGCGGATGTTCTGGGTAAACAAAAAAAGAGAGTATCTACTGAATTTTTACAATTATTGTGTTCAGCTAAAAAAGGATACAAAGTAGATTATAAAAACTTATTAGAAGAAATTAACTTTATAGAATTATTAGATAATAGTAATATTGATAATAGATTAACGTATCTCTATTTATAGAAGTATGTTAAATAGGATGGTAGTACTCCATTCTTAGCTCCACAATCAGGAATTGATGCAGTTACTGACGATTAGTTAGCAACGTTAAAATAGGTAAAATAGCACGTAAATGACACTGCTTGGAAAACGTCTGGAAATACATAGTCAGCTGTTGGTAGTTTACCAAGTAATTCAGAATTACCTGAAGAAATGACTTTTCAGCAGGTTTGCGATGCTATTTTCTATGGAGATAGAATTTATTTAAATACTCCAAGTACTACTATTATTGACTCTTCAATTAAAATAGGAGTAAGAATAGATAGAACCGATATTACTAAGATTATCATTTATGAAGATAATAATATTCTCTTAGAAACTACTAATAATGAGTTAAATAATGGAGAATTGACTATTAATTCTAATAGTCTCTTAAAAGATACTAATATTAAGTTAGAGGCATATAGTGGCAATAAAATTTATACTATTTAGAATGCCGTAAAGATTACAATGCCTATTTTTATAGGAACAATTAAGATTAATAAAGATTTAACACAAGAAACATTTAATACCATCATTGAAGAGGATAGTGTAAATAACAAATATGTTTATTATACTGAATCTATAAAAACTATAACTTCTAAGTTTAACTTTGTAGATCCTGAATTAAGAAATCTTATAATAGCAGTCCCTTCTAAATATCCAAACTTAGTAAGCATATCTAATAAGTTTTAGGAATTTAGAGAAGAATCCTTTGAAAAGACTGATATAAGATTTATTATAAATGATAAGTCTTATGATTATAAAGTATATAGATATATATAGAATCTATCTAGTTTAAATTCTGATGTAAATTTCAATTTTATATGAGTAAATATAGTGAGCTACTAGGCAGTTATATAAGAACTGGAAATTACCCATTAGAAGCTGATTATATATTTGATTCAGAAGAAGAACTTATTAAGTTCTATTCAAATCCTATTAATAGATCTATATTACATGAAGGATTACTAAAAGTAGTAAAAAATGATAAAGGAAACTAGAGCTTATATTGGGTAGTAGATAATGGTAAAGAACTAGAATTTAAAAGACTTATTGGTAATTTAGAAATTGCTAATTTAACTAAGAGTATTTCAGATATAAATAATAAATTAGATGTAAAAGCAGACTTAGTAAAAGGAATTGTTCCTGATGAACAATTACCTAATTATAAAGTCGAATGGACTGATTACTTTGATAAAATTTAAATATGGCTAGTGTAAAATTTTATAGAGGTTTAGAGGCTCGATATAACTCAACCACTCATGCTAACGGCATTTATTTTGCTACTGATACTCAAACTATTTGGTTAGACGGAAAGCAATATGGATATTCAGATATTACAGATCTCGAAGAAATACTTAATAAAAGTGTAAAATCTGTAGAATTTGTAGTAAACACCCGTAATCACCCTACTGGAAAAACGGATTCTAATAAACCTACTACTGATAATACTAGTATTGGGCATAAAGCTGGAACCGATAGCTATATTAAGGTAACTCTTAATGATAATACTGTAGTAGAAACTATAGTTCCTAGAGCTTTAGGAGGTGGATATACTGACCCAGATGGCGGTAATGGTGATGGTTGTGATGGCTTAATGTCCGCTGATGATCAAGTTAAGTTACGTGGTATTGAAGCTGGAGCACAAGTCAATAAAATAGAACATATTCAAGTTGATGGAACAGAAGTTACTATTGGAGAAAATAAAACTGTAAATATTGATCTGTCTGGTAAAGCAGATAAAGCTGATACTTATACTAAACAAGAAGTTGATGATAAGATTTCAGATCAAGTATCTACTACTTATAAGTATAAAGGATCAAAAGAACAGTTTAGTGAACTTCCAGAAGCTGATAATAAAGTTGGAGATGTATATAATATTGCTTCTAGCTTTGTTATTGATGGTAAGACTTATCCAGAGGGAACTAATGTAGCATGGACTGGTACCGCATGGGATGCTTTAGGTGGTGTATTCGATACTTCTAGCTTATCTGATGCAATATCAGAATTACAAGAAAAAGTTGGTAATATATCCGATGCTTCAACAGGAAATTCTGCATTTGCAAAAATAAATAAGAATGCGGAAGATATAGCTTCTTTAAATACTAAAGTAGGGGATCTAGAAACAACAGTATCAGAAATAGATGGCTATACTGTAAATGGTAAGGCAATATCTACTAATCCAATACTAAATGGAAATGATATTAGTTTAACTGAATATACTACGAATGTAGGATCTACTACAAACATTTTAGAAACTGATAAAGTGAATGATGCTATAAAGAAACTCGATCAATAGTTACTATGGATCGACGTTGCGTAATAGCTTACTTTATAAACTAATAATAATTTTGTGGGAACAGTAAAGTTTATACGGGGTAGCTCTACAAATTATAATACAGACCTTTATAAGGATTCTATTTATTTTTGTGTAGACACAAAAGAAATTAAAGTAAATAATATATCATATGGTAATTCTGGAAAAAGTTTACTATATAATAATGGAACTTTAACTGTTACATTTCAAGATAGTACTAGTTTTTCAGCTATAATTCCTGATGCTACCCCAGAACAAAACGGATTATTAATTACTACAGATAAAGAAAAAATAGATAAATTACTAATAAATGGAGATGGGAATAAATTTCTATCAAATGATGGAATTTATAAAGAGATTACAAAATCCTTACTAGGATTAGATAATGTTACTAATGACTCTCAAGTAAAGCGTAGTGAGATGGGAGTAGCTGGAGGAGTTGCTACGTTAGACTCTAATGGAAAAGTTCCTCCTGAATAGCTACCAACTTATACAGATGACGTTATTGATATTTACGCAGAGTATGATGTAAGTGAGACTGGTAAATTATCTAATATTAGATTATATAATGAAGCAAGTCATACTACAATGCCTACAGGAGAGTTAGGTAAAATATTTGTAGATGTAACACCAAATAATCCAGGGTATCAATTTAGATGGAATGGAACTGATTGGGCACATTTATCTTCTGATAGATTAGTACTAGGAGAAATCCCAGAAACTGCAGCTGACGGTAATATTGTATATAGACACAGAACTAATACTGAAATACATATTACAGCAGCAGAAAGAGAATCTTGGAATAATAAATAGAACTCTACTATTTCTACTTGTGCTACTGGGTCTGATTGCTCAGAAATTATAAGAGATATACCAGTAGATAAAACTATTACCTAGTGGATTTAGTATATTCTAAATCATTTGATATGTATAGATGGTAGAATTACTACATTGACAGACTTATTTAATAGTCATACTCATAATGGAGTGGATTCTCAATAGATTAATTATAATAATATACTTAATACTCCAGAAATTCCAACTAAAGTATCTCATTTAGAAAATGACCTTAATTTAGTAAATGCAGAAATATCTGGAGAAAGTCTTAATATAAATATAGGATAATGGCGGATATTAGTAAACTTACCTTAAATGGTACTACATATAATATTAAAGATACCAAAGCTAGAACTGATATAGCTACTATACAATCATCAGTAACTGGCGGAATGCACTTTATAGGAACCTGTATAGATCCAGCATCTTTAACTGATACTGGAGCACAAGTAGCCTATATTAAAAAATCAACTACTGAGGCTTTTGCTTATTATACTGGAACAGCTCCAACGGCTACAAGCTATACTTATGGCGGAACTACATATACTATAGCTACTACAGATAAAATAGCTCTTAAAGCTGGTGATGTGGCTATTAGTGGAGCAAAAGAGTTTGTATTCTCTGATGCTGATAATAAGTGGCATGAATTTGGTTCTACAGGATCATTAAAAGCACTTGCTTTTAAGGACAGTGCAAGTGGCACTATTAAGCCTAAAGGTTCTGTAACTTCTACATTTACTGGAAATGCAGCTACCTTAGCACATACAGTAACTCAAGGAACTGTAACAGCATCTGGAAATTTTACTCCAGCAGGTACTATTTCAAGAGCTGCAGATACTAAAGCTACTGTAATAAAATCTTATCCAGGAGTTACTAGTAAATTAGTAACTCAAACAGTATCAATTCCAACTAATCCAAAATTTAGCACATTATCACCAGCTACTGCAGTTACAGGTGTTAGTTTAACTAAGACTCATCTAGCAACTACTACAGTACATGATACTCCATCTCTTACCTACACAGATTTACCAACTAAACAGTTTATAACAGGAGTAGGTAATTCTAATTCTAAATTAGAAACAACAACTGTTCATGACACTCCAACAGCAACTACTACAACTCTTAAAACAGCCAGCGTACTTAATTCAGCTACAGCAACTACAGGCAAGCTAGTTACTACTTCTATAACTGGCGTATCTGGAAGTACTACTGCTTCTAAAGCTAGTGCATCAACTGTTCACGGTATGAGTGCTTCAGTTTCAGGAGAGACTTTAACGCTAACAGCAGGAGATGTAACATTCTCTAATGTTAATGTTCCTACAGCAGCTACTGCAGTAACTGTAGCTACTGGTACTGTAAGTTCTAGTGGAACTGGCTCATCTGTCACAACAGGTATTTCTACTGGTAGTGCAACAGTTGTAACAGGTCTTACATCTGGAACATCTGTTGTAACTGGTCTCACAGCAGGCACAGCAGTAACAGTTGCTAAGGGAACTGTAAGTGCTACTGGTACAGGTGCAACAGTTGTTACTGGAATTAATCCTACTACTGCAAATGCAGTTATTTCTGATACATCATTTACTAAGGTTGCAACGGGTATTACAGCGGGAGCAGCTAAAACTGTTGCTACTGGATCGGTTGCTACTAATGCAACAGGTGCTGAGGTTGTTTCTGGTGCTACTGCTCCTACAGCTCAGTTCTATGCTTATGATAAGAGTATTACTACGTTTAATACTGCTGAGGGTACACCTACTGAAATTACGGTTGCAACTGGCGCAGTTTCAGCCGATGGTACTGGTGGTACAGTTCTCACTGGTCTTGGTACAGCAACTACATCTTCTGTTGTTTCTGCAGTAGGTGCTTCGACATTCACTGGAACTCAAGGATCAGTTAATGTTTCTGGTACTACAGCGGGTATTGCAGTTGCAAATCATACTCATACTCCTACAGGTACTGTTGCTTCTACATTTAGTGGAACTCAAGAAACAGTCACTGTATCATAATTTATACTATAATAATATTGAGAGGGAGGAGGAAAATTAATTATCTTCCTCTCCCTCTTTTTTATATACTTATATAAATATGGCTAACACAATAAGTAAAATTAAAGTAGGAGATGAAGTTTATAATATAAGACATGAGGGAGGGGAATTAAAATCTAGTGGCTTTGAAGTAGTAGAAGCATTGCCAACTCAAGATCTCTTTACTGGTAGACAAGTTTATTTTGATGGAGATACTTGGGTATATAATGGAACTAACTGGAAACCTTCTACTGTTCAGAATTATGAAGCTAACCTAAAATGGGGCGGTGCTAACTTAGTTGAGAATATGTCCCCACTAGATGCTTTAGTGCTTAGCGGGAATAATATCTTAGAGTTTTTAGATCCTAGTATTATATCTGCACAGTATAGTCGAGATGAAGGCACTACGTGGGTTAATAAGAACCTTACTAATGCTCAGAAGATACAACTCTTTGGAAATGCTCAGGATGTCTCTAATAAAGAAATAACTCCTATATTCTACATAGGAGATACAAATTCTACTACAGACTCTCATAAAAACAGAGCAAAGATTACCATTAAAGCTCAGTCAGGTAATAACTGTGTGTTGCCAACAGCAAAGCTAAAGAAGCTCTACATAAGAGTTAATAACAACGAACCTCCCCATACAGGTTGGGTTACTTTAAGAGTTAGACGTGCTTACTGGCCTGAAGATCAATTTGTAACTGTTTTTGAAAGACAGCCTATATCAGGCTATCCTGGCTGGAATGTCATTCAAATGGATGACTTAAGAATGGGACCTGGCACTTCAGAGATTGTGGTTTACTATCAGCATTGGGAGTTTGAATTTGGCATCACTGAGTATACAGAAGGTTAGAAATGCACATTAGGTATTGATAAAATCTTTATGATTGCATCTGATTTATATGCTACTAAAGCGTGGGCCTATCCAGAAAATTTAACAATACGTGACACTGGTCACTTATATAGATATGATACATCTAAGAATGCCTACTTCCCCGCTAAGGTAAATGCTACTGGTTTTAAAGCAGGTAACTATGATAATTATACTGTTTTATTAGCTAATGGTGGTATAAGAAATTTGAATCATTTCATTAAGCACTATACTTCATCCAACATAACTACACAAAGTGGGTATATTACTAAGGATGTTCATGATTGTGGTGTTTTTCCTATAGTACAAGCTAAACTAAATGGTAAAATTGTTACTGAATGGGCCAATATAACAATTGGTAATGGTAGTGGAACAATATATTGGGATCTTCCAGAACCTTTAACTGAGGGTGATCTATTTTACATTGATATAATTGGAAAACAAGATCATGTTTAATTCTATTAGTTATTTACTAATAAGTAGCATCAAATCTTAAAAAAAATATAATTTATTATAGTATAAAATAATACCAAAATTCAAGTATGAGCACAATTAAATTAAACAATAAGGTCTATAAATTAAACTTTACAGACAAACTAATAAAAGATTCTATTAGATTTATTAAATTAGGTAATAAACTTTATAGTCTTAAACAAGAAGACAATAAAATTGAGCATAATAAGATAAGTAAGATACTTATTGGAAATAACTCATATAAGTTTGGCACTGAAGATATTTTAGCACTATGAAAAAGGTAAAAGCAATAGTAAATGGTGATACTTTGATATTACAATCAAGGTGTTGGTTAGTTAGACTATATTATAACCTTAAAACACTTCTTATAAGATGGCTACGATTAATAAAATAAACGTCAATGGAACAATTCATGATATAGGTATAAATGATAATAATATATCATTTAGTTAGGGTTCAGATAATATAATGGGAGTTGTAGATTATAACTATATACTGCCACAGAACTTTTTAGCCCAATTAAATAGTAAATCTGCTAAATTTGAATGGTCTAGGGATGCTGGGGCAACTTGGACTGATTATAATGTTACAGATGCACAATCTAGTGACTTTTTTACTTATGGTACTAATTTTATTTGTGGAAACCCTTCAAATGCTTCAGAAGTTAGTGTTAATAATAGGTTAAGAATTACTATACAAAATCAAGAAACAGATAATAACACTCCTTATGCTCATGTACGAAAATTTGCAATTAATGTTAGTACTAGCGGATCTGATAATTGTTGGTGTACACTAAGAGCTTGCAAAGCATCTAATTATAATGGGGATTCTACAGTAGAGAGTTCATGGACTTATTTTGCTACTAAAATGCCAGTTTTTGGATGGAGTGGTTGGAATATTATTAAGTTATCCTAGCTGTTCTGTGGATAGAACACTAACCCATACCACTATTGGCAATTTATCTTTGGGTATGATATAGCTCCTACAAATCCTGATATTAATAAAGGATTACGTATACTCCAAATCACTGGATATTGTTCTGCACTGTATGACACTGCTTCTAGAATCTTTAGAAAGTCAGTGTTTCCTGGAACTGTACATGTAAACAATGAAGTTACATTTCCTTCTACTGTAACTGCTACAAGTTTTATTAAATCAGGTGGTACATCCTCACAATTTCTAAAAGCTAACGGAAGTGTTGATACTACTACTTATCTCAAACAGGATGGCAGTAATGGGACAAGTGCAGGAGTAAATGCTTTAATTACAAAATTACCTATATGGACATCAGCCCCTACTGATAACTCTTATATTATAAGACAAGATATAGGCGGAACTGATACTTATGGTAGAGTTAAAGCATCTTAGTTTTGGACTTATATCAAAGGCAAAGCTGACAGTACATATTTACCAAAAACTACTATAGCTCTTAAGAATCCTACAGCTTTAACAATTTCAGTTAATGGAACATCAACAGTATATGACGGATCAATCGCTAAAACTGTAACTATTACAACTCCATCTACTTCGGGATTCCTTAAAATAGATGGTTCTAATGCTACTTCAGATACCTCAAAAGCTCTATTAAATGTTCTCCAATTAGGACAAGCACCAGATGATGCTTATTTTCCTTGGTACTCACAAACACAAGGTGCTGGAAGATATGAACTTCTAAAAATTTGGGATATATATTGTAAGCCTAGTGCCGACTCCTTATATGCCTCATTATAGCATACCCATACCTACGCAGGTTCATCATCTGTAGGAGGTGCAGCCACTTCGGCTAATAAAGTAAATACTAATTTAGTACTTAAATTAAATGGAGGCACGACTGAAGGAACTAATCAATTTACTTTTAATGGTAGTGCTGCCAAGACGGTTAATATTACTGCTAGTTCAATAGGTGCTGCAGTTTCTTCTCATACACATACTAATTTATTAAAGACAGATGGCAGTAATGCAACTAGTGTTGGTACATGGGCACAACTATCATTACTACCAGGTCTTAGTGATCTGTCTGCTATAACCAGTATGACTACTATTATAGCATCTAATGGTTCAGATCAAACTAAATTTGTTAGATTGTCCTATGATACTCTATATCAAGGTTTTAAAACAAAACTGGATGGACTTTATGCTGTAAATAACCACACTCATAATTATGCCGCAAGTTCTGCTCCAGGTGGTAATGCAACTATAGCAAATAAAGTTGTAAATAACTTAGTAATAACATTAAACGGAGGAACTACTGAAGGAACTAACAAATTCACATACAATGGTAGTGTTGCTAAAACCATAAATATCCAACCAGGAGGTGCAACTTCTGCAAATATTAATGGGCAAACTGTTACATTTGCAAATAGTTCTAATATTATCCCTTGTTATATTCAATTTGGTACAAATGCAAATACTAAATATCAAGCAAGAATAAATGGTACTGATCTACAAATTTACAGAAATAATACTTGGGCTACTGTAGTTAAAGGTTGTACCTGTAATCCAAATACAAATACCCCTGTAACTGTTGATAGTACAAGTGCATTAAATGATGCTATAAATAATGGATATAGGAATATAGAGTTAGATGATGGATTTACAGAAAAACTAGTATTAGGAAATATTACATTTTCAGATGTTTCTTTAACAAAACTAAATAGTGAATTGACTTTAACTACATCCGCTTATATTGGTAAGAGTGTAAAACTAGATAATATAAGGCACGCATTTAATTCATTCCTTGGTGATACTGGAGGTAAATTCTTTGCTGAGAATGATATTAATACTATGTTAAGCTCCGGAAATAACTTTATTCTAACAATTACAGTTAGATTAACTCCTACTCCAAGAGTAGTAGTTGAATGTTATGTTGAATATTAAATATAAAAGTCCTTATAGAGTATATCTCTATGGGACTTTTTGTTTATAAAATAACTAACCAGATTAAAAATATAAAATTTTTATAAAAATATTTTTAGTAGTAATTTTTAATGTATGTCTTTACATTGTTGCAACATTAATAGTTAACAAAAGCATACTAGTGCGCTGTTAAATGTAGAATTAAAAATTATTTACTTTTATGGCAGAAAGCAAAGTTTTTATGTTTCCAGAAAATAATAATTCTGGAATTTTATCAATGTTAGCTCCTCTACTTTAGCAGAGAGGAATTGATCCAAATGTGTTGTTAAGTATGAGTAATAACAGATTTGGAGGTAATAATTTTATATGGACTATATTCTTATTCTTCCTTATGGGATGGGTAGGAGATGGATTTGGTAGAAATAACAGAAATGGTCAACTTGAGAACTTAATAAATAATGATTCTGGCAGAGAGTTACTAATGCAAGCTATTCAAGGAAACCAAAATACTATTTCTCAGTTATCCACTTCTTTAGGATGCGATATTAATAGTGTTAAGTCAGCTATTAACAGCGTTATGACTCAAATACAAAACGTTGGTAACCAAGTTGGAATGAGTGGTCAGCAAATTATAAATGCTATACAAGCTGGTAACTGTACTATAGCTGGAAAGATCGCTGATTGTTGCTGTGAAAATAGATTAGCAACTTGTCAGTAGACTAATACTCTACAAAACTCTATTAATAATGTTGCTGCTGGATAGGAAAGGGGTTTTTCTAATATTACATATGAAACACAGAAACAAACCTGTGATATTTAGAATAGTATTAGAAACGCTACTGATTAGATTATAGCTGGACAGAGAAATGCTGAAATGCGTGAAATGCAAAATAAGATTGATTCCTTAAGAGAACTAAATTCTCAAAAAGATATCATTCTAAATAACGCTCAGCAAACTGCAACATTTGGACAAATAATCCAACCAATAGCTAATGCAGTAGGAGCATTACAAAATGATGTAAATGGAATTAAATGTAAATTGCCAGAAACAGTGACATTACCTTTTTCTTGCGCTACTGCAGTCCCTACTAATCTTTTGTATAGTAATGGCGTCTATGGAGGCTTTTATGGAAACTGTAATAATTCTCTATGGGGATGATCTTACCTACATATATTAATGTAAATAGAAATGGTATTCCTGCAGTAATGTCTACTGGTATTACTGTAACAAGTACAGAAGTACAAATTCATTTTAATAACCATAGAAATGTAGGAGCTCCATTTAGAGGATTAATTATAGTTAATATAGCACAGGGAATTCCAACAGGAACTACTAGTACTTTACCAGTTGTGTTTACATCACAAGGTAATCCTAATCAGCCTTTACTTGGATATAATAATACTCCAATAACTGCTGGAATGATAGAAGGTACTGGAATTAGAATAGTATGGTTTGATGGTAATACTTTACAACTATGTTCTCAGCTTTAAGACAAGGAAGTGTAATTTACATTTTAGAAAAAAGGAGAATCTCCAACTTTAAAGATAGGGCAAGTAGTTAGTATTATATAGCCAACATATAATTTCACATCTCCTACTGTAGATATAAATGTAAAGTCTGGAGATTAGTTAATGGAATTTAAGAATGTACAAGGATCTTAGTCTGTTGCAACATATAATAATGCAATTATCACAGAAACTAAAGAACTTATGTCTACAGAAGTTGATAATATGTTACTTAACAGTAAAAATATTATTGATAGTGTTGACTATCATACTAAAGTAATTAGTGCTTGTGAGGAAATGCTAAAAGAGCTTAATCCTAGGTTTGCTAAAGAGAAAGAACGTGATGAAGAAATGAATAACCTCAAAGAAAAAATAGGAGGTATGGAAAATAAGATGGATAAAATAATAACACTATTAAGTAAATCTAAATGAAAGGATATATAGAAGTTCATGAAGATGATTACGATGACGTAATAGAACATCTTAAGAGGATAAAACTAATCTCATGTAAATTAATTAAAATGCTTACTGAGCATTCTGATGTTTACGAGGAAGAGGAGCCTAGAAGAAAAACACATAGTAGATATGAATACTAATCTTACAGAATATGATATAAAACCTAAATACTTTGTAAATTATTTACGATATTATGGAGAACATTTTAATAAAAATCTATGTGAATTTGCTTGCAAACAATTAAACTGTAGTTAGTATAATAAAGAATCAATTGAGCAATTATATTAGCAATATAGCATTCAAATACCTAATTATAAATTATATGATATAGTTATAGTTGCTAATTATATACATAGTAAATTTTATGGCTCTAGTATAAATGATATACAAGTATTTTTACTTCTTATAAATGATATTTTTGAAAAAGATTCTAACTTAATATTTAATAGATGGTATGCTGATATGGCTAAGCTAGGCATTACTATTGAATGAGAAGATATGATTTAATATCTAAGTCCGATGTCAAAGTAACTTTGATTTCGGACTTTTTTTATATATAATAACTAAATAATTTTAAATACTATTTACTATGAAAAATGATACTTTAATAATATTAGACGGAGGTCACGGATAGTAGGTTGTAGGAAAGTGCTCTCCAGATGGAAAATTAAAGGAATATATTTATACTAGAGATATAGTTTAGCTTATATATAATGGCCTAAAAGACTTAGGATATAATCCTTATATAGTAGTACCAGAGTTAGATGATATTCCTTTAAATGATAGAGTTAGAAGAGTTAATAAACTATGTAGAGAAAATAATAGGAAAGCTATTTGTATTTCTATACATTGTAATGCTGCTGGCGCAGATGGTAAATGGCACAGTGCAAGAGGTTTTATGCCTTTTATAGCTTAGAATGCCTCTAATAATTCTAAGAGATTAGCAAAAACTCTATATGAAGAATGTGAAAAGAGAAATCTAAAGGGCAATAGAAGTGTCCCTTCTGAGAAGTATTGGGTTCAGTCTCTTGCTATGTGTAGAGACACTATATGCCCTGCAGTACTTACTGAGAATTTATTTTAGGATAATAAAGAGGATGTTGAGTTTCTTTTAAGTGATAAAGGAAAGCAAACTATAGCAGATTTACATATACAAGGTATAATTAGGTATTTAAATGAGTGATCTTGAAAAGAGAGTAAAAGCATTAGAAGATAAATTAGCATCTTTTAAGAACTTTGGTAGAGCATATTCTCAAGTAGGAGACACTAATTCAGACTTTCTTATAAAAACAAAGGGTTAGGTTAAAATACAGTGGGGAAATAAATTTATAGATCTCCTAAAGAACGGGAAACTCAATGTAGATTCTGACTTTGTTTTTACTTCAGAGGGTAAAAAGAATGGAATATATGTAATTAATGGTAATGTATATTTTCAGATAAATGAATAGAAAGTACAACTAGGAAATACTGAGGGTAATACTTTTATATCATTATTAGATAATCAGAATAATACTCTTGAATAGAAATCTAAAGCACTTAAAAATATAGGACTAATATATGATGATATTTCAGAAGCTAAAGATATTACTTCTGGAATAGTATATATTGAAAATGAAAAGAAACTCTATATAGGAACTAAAGAAGGCTTAAAAGAGTATTCTATTCCAACCACTTTAAACTCTCAATTTATAATAGATAGTGATTCTAAAAATGGGAGCTTAGTAATAATTGGAGAAGGTAGATAGCATTCAATTAAGTTTAATAATATGTATCTATATATCTATAAGAATGAGACTTACTTAGATTCTATGGGTAAGTTACATTTAAGATATAATAATAGTGATATACTTACTTTAGATAGAAATGGAATACTTATTTCTAATAAAGCTGAATGTAACTTATTTCAATCTATAGGTGCTAATGATGAATCTGGATTTAAACTTTATAATAATGAAGATGGAGAATCCACTTTAAAAATTGATAACTTAGTTCTAAGAAATAATACTTTAGATAATTCTAGAAATGAAATTTATCCAACTTATTGGTATTATAAAACTAATATAATTTCTAAAATAGAAGGAAATTAGATCACATTATAGTATCCAAATGAATTTGAAGATACCTATACTCTAAGAGCTTATACTGATAAACTAGAAATAGTAAACTTTACTATAGATTCTATTGATGGAGCTACTATTACAGTAAGTACTTCTAACACATACTCAGGCAATTTACAAGGGCAGGTATTATTTACAATTTTAGATGGGTAGAAGACAACAACACTTCTTAAAAGAGATTCTAATACATTAGATCTTATAACTCCATATAATATAGAAACTGTGGATAATACAGAAATGGTAACTACTAGAATTGGGAGGTTAGATAATCTAAATAAACAGTCTGTATATAACGAAGTATTAAATAATGTTGTAGGAGACGGATTATATTCTAATTTTGCACTATTTAATAGTGTTTATTTAACGGATCCTTTATATAATAATCTTAATACTACAGAACATTCTAATAAACTAATATGTGCTAGATGGATACATAAACTCCTTCCTAATGGAATTATAATGCAGTTTAAAGGGTATGACATTCCAGATGGGTGGGCAATTTGTGATGGTAATAATGGAACTCCTGATTTATCTAATAGATTTGAGACCTTTATAGAAGATAATGGAATTGATACCTACGATATAATATATATTATAAAAATTTGTTAATTAGTTTTTATAATAATAATTTGTTTAATATATTTATTTAATATGAATTAATACGTTAATGTAAAATGGATGAAATTTTTGATGATGAGACTATTGATGAAATAGACGACTTTGAACAGCCAGTAGAAAGCCCAGAATAGGAACCCGATACTGGAAATGATGGTTTTTTACAATCATACCTAAGAGAAAAAGGAATAGATGATCTAAATAAAATAAAATTTGAGAATGAAGATGGAGAGATTGAAGAAAGAAGCTGGGATACTCTTAGTAATGAAGATAAATTAAATATTCTCAAGTCTTCTAATGAAGATCCAGACACAGATTTGGAAGATGATGAGATTGAACTTATTAACAGTATTCGTAGAAGTGGACTATCTACAAAAGAATATCTTGATACTTACTTAAATCAAAGAACAGATACACAATCAATACAAGAACCACAATACGAAATAGATCAATACAGTGATGAAGAATTATATGTGTTAGATCTAGTAAGTAAGATTGGAGATATTTCTCAAGAAGAAGTCGAAGATGCTTTAGAAAAAGCTAAATCAAATCCAACTTTATTTAAAAAGCAAGTAGATGCGCTACGTTCTGAATATAAACGTATTGAGGACGAAAATAAACTGCAAGAACAGCAGTATACAGAAAATGTTTATAAAGAACGTTTTCAAGAATTTAGTAATAAGATTGTAGATGAAATAAATAGTTTTACTGAATTTCAGGGGCTTGATATTGATATGGAAAATGATGATAAACAAATGCTTTATGACTTTATTACTGGGCATGATAGTGCTGGTAATAATTACTTCACAAAAGCATTACAAGATCCTCAAACTTTAGTAAAAACAGCTTGGTTAGCACTTAATGGTGAACAAATGATACAAGACATAACAAAGTATTTTCAAAAAGAAATTACAAATGTTAGACGTGAAAGTTACAATAAGGGTCTAGCAGATGCTAGAAATGGAAGATCAAATGTAATATATAAAGAAAAAAATATGAATCTAGATCATAATACTGATTTAGATGATTTTTAATTAATAAGAATTAATATGTTAGTTGCAAATTTCACATCTAGAATACCTAATATGGGTGATAGTATTGCCCATATAAAATCCTGTGAACTGCTGGAAATCCTCCGTATAACTAACATTTAAGGATAATCAGCAGCCAATACTTAGGTTAACAACTAAGAAAGGCCCAACGACTACTAAGTGAACCCTTAAGTAAGGAATATATCTTAGCACGAGCGCAGGATATAAAATGAGATAGTCTGAACATACAAGATGGTAAATTGTATGAATTATAGGATAAAGAGCCTATAAGATAACAAATGGATACAAAGACATACGAAGATTGGTCTAAATATTTAGGTGTTAAGCCTCATAGACTAGGAGTTGTCGCTCGTATGTACCCAGAAAACACACTTAACTTCTTAACAGATGGTTTGAGGAATATTTTCTACAAGAACGAAAAAGAGAATAATTATACGCTTTCTACTTCTTTACTATTTGAGTGGCAAATTGAAGTAAATAATATCAAGCGTATTGAATTTGCTGATGTTCCCGCAGAAGATGGATCAAATGGATCTGAAATCACCATGGCATTTAAGGAAAACTACTATCAAAAGTATGACATCTTTAGAATTGATGAATCTAGACAGCAATGTCAAGTAGTTTCTCGTCCTATTCGCCGTAGGGATGATTATTGGGAAGTACAAGTACGTTTAATTGATAATAACTATGATACTATATTAGATACAGATGCTTGTCAAGTCGGTATGACTACGACATTCCAATCTGTGGCTGTACCTGAATTGAGTGAGGAGGGATACTCAAAATTTCAATCTCAAACAGAGGTTCATAGAAATTATATGACAACATTCAGAGCAGATACATCATGGTCTTCTCTTTATGCACAGCAAGAGAAAGTTTTCATGGAAATCTGCGATACAGATCCAAGTAAAACTGGAAATGGAATTGGTGTATATAAAATGGTTAAGAAAGAGAAGGAGCTTCTTGACACATTTATGTACGCTATGGAAACGGGATTACTACTTAATAAAGGCAATATTGATGTAAATGGAAAACCTACAATTAGTGATCCTGATACTAATAGACCTGAACAATTAAGATTCGCCGCTTAATAAATGGGCCTAATAATTTCTCTAATTGCTGGAATATCCTAATAGGACAATCAGCAGCTGATTTCTAAGATAATTCTTAGAATAAGTTCAACGACTAGTTTTTTATAACGTAAAATTTTTAATTTAAAATGGGAAATAATCTTGATTATATAGTCTTTATGACCATTAATAAAATTAATAATAAAATATTTGTAGGAGTTCATGAAACCGAAACTCCTAATAAATTTGATGGATATTTAGGAGAGGGAGTTTGGATTGATAATCCAAATACCTATAATAAAGGTAAGAAGCATTTACATAATGCTATTTTAAGACACGGAGTTAAAGCGTTTGTAAGAATTACATTACGTACTTTTACTAAAAAGTTAGACGCTTTAAACTTAGAAGCAAAGATTGTTACTAAAGAATTTGTATCTAGAATTGACACTTATAATACAGTAATTAAAAGTAAACGTCAAATAGAAAATGACTTAGATAAGAACTTTATAAATCAATATAATAAAGAAGGAATCTTACTTAATACTTTTAATAATACAGTCATAGCAGGACAAAAACTTGACTTAGATCCAAAAGCTATAATGCAGTCAATCTTTAAAAAGAAACAATATGCTGGATATTATTTCTTAGATCAACTTACTAATATTTATGAAGTCCTAAATAATAAACAAAAATCAAATAAAAGACCAGTTTATAGATACTTAAAAACAGGAGAATATGATAAAGAATATAAGTCAACAATAGAAGCTATTAGAGACGTTCCATCACTTTCTAGACATATACTTCTAAACTCTCTTATAAATAGAAGAATAGGTAAGGACTATTACTGGTCATATATAAAGACTGATAATTATTTCAAGATTAAAGATATAGTCTGATCTTTATAGTAATATAAAGTTAACAAACTGATTTATATAGGCGAAGGTGCTATTCCACAGATTGAAGCAGCTGCTAATAAGTACTGCTACACTGGAAAGCCAAATCTTCCTTTATTCCAACAAATAATGAGTGATATGGCAGATAAGTCTCAAAATGACACTGGTAATCATTATATGTTTGTTGTAAATAGGGTTCTATGGAATCAATATAATACTGTACTAGGAGATTTTCTATATAATTATAGAACTGATGGTACTTATATGTATTCTAAGAGTGCAAATCAAGGTCGCGGTGGACAAGTTCCTATTAACTACCAAAAGATTGGAGCATCCTTTAACTCTTATGAATATGCAGGTAATGTTGTAACATTTGTAGTTGATAGAGCATTAACTCGTGAATATCCTAATAAGGGATATGGTGTATGTATCGACCTTACTGAAGATAAAACAACTGGTACTCCAGCTATTGCTAAGTACTCTCTAACTGGAAAGAACTTTATTACTAATAAAATAGCCGGGGTAGGTGGATTAGATGGTGTAAGTTCTGGTGATGTAGCAAGTAATGTAGCTGGAAGCAAGCTAGTAATGTTAGGTTATGCAGGCGTAGCCGTTTATACTCCTTATAGATCTGTTATCTTAAGAGAAGCGTGATCTAAATAAACAAAGATACTTCGTAGAGGGGGAATTACTTCCCTCTTCTACTTTATGTTAATATGAATTAATATGGCTGATAAAAAAGTAACAAAAACTGATATTGTATTTGATGATAAAAGGATAACTCTACGGAGTGTCTATGATAAAGCGAATATAAAGTATTATATTCAACCTTGTAAAGATAAATATGGACAATTTCCTCCATGTATAAAGAAAGTAGATGCAAATGGCGATATGATAATGAGTGAAAAAGAAAGAAATGATTGGGCTGAAGGTAAAGCAGCATTTTTTAAAGAAAATCATGTCTTTGAATTAACTAGTGGTAAAACTTATAATCTTGATGATATTTGGCAAAAAGCTGAATGGGAAGCTATTAAGAATAGTCCTTATATAGCTAAAAGTAGAGATGAAAGAGATGCTAATGGTAATCTAGTAATAGATGGGCCTAAAGCTACTGCTACTAATCATGCTCGTTATGGTGTTGCTGAATTATATATAGATAGACCAGGATTAGAAACTCAAAAGAGAGTTACTCGTAAACAACTTATTCATAAAGCAGAAACTTTTATTTATGATGATCCAAGAGGAACTGAAGGTCAATTGAATATTGCTAGAATATTAGGAAAGGATATGAGAAATCAACCAATAGCTGATGTTATTGACTTCTTATTGAGAATTGCTGAGAAAGATCCTGAGAAAATTATAAATCTTTATACTGGAGAAGATATTTCTTTAAGACTTCTATTTATTGAGGCTAAAGAAAAGCATGTAATCTATATTAAGAATAAGTTATATCTCTACGGAGATAATATTGCATTAGGAGCTACAGATGATGCTGTAATAGCATGGATGAAAGATCCTAAGAATTTAAAAGTATTAGAACTAATTAAAAAGGATACGTTCCCTGATTATTACGGAACGGATGAAAAATGACAATAAGAGATATTTGGGAAAGATTGCTTATAGAACTCAGTAAAGAAAAAGCTCCAAGTTTACTACTTGATGATTTTAATTATTTTGTTAATAAAGCAATAAATCAATATGTAAATAAACGTTATAATATATATGACGTTAATTAGCAAACTAGTGATGATTTGAGAGTTTTAAAAGCAACAAGTATTCTTGATGTTATTGAAGATAGCTCTATTATAGGAACTAATTTTAAAGTAATACTACCTCAAGATTACCTACATCTTTTAAATTGTATATGTGTATATAAGGTTAATGGTAACTATAAATGCCATAAGGATGGGGAATATGTACAATTTCCTACTAAGAGATTAACTGCTGATATTTGGCCAATGGTTCTTGAGGATTACTATAATAAACCTCGTCCTGAAATGCCTTATTATTATATACATAATATTAATAGAAATCAGTCAGTTCCTACTAATCCATTAGATAATGGATCAGGAACTGATATGACTTCTAATCCTTATAGTTATACAGTAGATTAGCAGGGAACTTCTAATTTACCAAGAACTATAATATTAAATGATGGAATTACTTAGATAGATTCAGTTAATAGAGAAATAGGATATAGATATGGTAATGCTTCTGAAGTTAGAATGGAAATTCGTAATGGTAAGTAGAATCCACATTTAGTTCTATTTAATGTGTTAATTGACTATCTTAAAACTCCTCAATATGTTGAATTAACAAGAAACTAGTTAGATTTAATAGAAGATACATCATAGATCATGGAATTTCCAGATTATGTATGTTAGGAGATAATAAATGAATTGGTAATGCTTATTATGAATAATACAGCAGATCCGCGTTTGGCGACAAATTTACAAGTTACACAGTCTATTGCACCTCCAATTCAGCAATAGGCGAATTCTTAAAATAAATAATTATGTTTCAATTTACAACAACTACAGTAATCAATTCTGATAAGGATTTAACTACTGGAAAAACTTTATTTGGCGGAATTGCTGCTAATACTACTGCAACTCCTCCTGTTCCTGCTAACTTCTACGTATTAAGAGTTGGAAACTTTACTCCAGCTAATGTAGTAGAATGTTATGAAGCTGCTGGATATGCCGCAGAAATGGCTAAGGCTACATTTGATCTAAGTACAGCTCTTACTGGTGCTGTTGATGGAGATCAATTCAGAATAGTAATTAGCTTAGGACTAACTCAAGGATCGGCTCTATCTTATTATGCTAACGATCTTGGATATAAAGGAAAGAATATTAGTGTTGATTTTATCTTTGATACAGACGCTGCAACTACTCTTGATAAGTTAGTTAAGACTATCAATAAATATGAGTTAATGATATATGGTACTAAACTTGTTGATGTTACAGGAGCTACCACTTTCCTAACTATTGAAAGTAAGGATGAATACCAGAAGTTCATCTCTATTAGCATAGATAAATTTAGTCAGAATGCTAATCAAGCATTAGCTGAGTATATTCCAGTTAAAACTCTTGCTGATTTACCAGTAGTCGCTACTAATGCTGCAGTAACGAATGCTGCTGAAGGATATTTTGCAGGAAAAGAGAGCTTTGGTTCTTATACTTTCTTGCTTCATAATCTTCGTCTTCCTACGTATGAAAGGACTGGATTTGCTTCACCTAATCAGGATGAATCTCCTATCCCAGGAGCATTATATACTCAATTTACAATTCACTATTGTAAAGACAGGGGAATTCTTGGTGATAATGCAGTTGGAGACCTTGTAAAATCTCAAACTACTCATGTATTTTATGTACATAGTAATTATGCTGCAGCATTTAAGACTGCATTACAGACTGCAGGTATTACTGTAACAACACTCTAATTTCATTTTTAACATAATTTTAATAAGCGGAGGAGCTTCAAACCTCCGCTTTTTTAGTATATATGAATATCGAAAAGTTAGCATCAGCAATAAAAAATGACGTATTATCAGGACTTAGAGGATATAATTCTAATCTGACAATATCAATAGAGTAGCTAAAAGATGAAATCATATTAGAGAGATTAAGTATATTAAAAGAGTACTCTTTAAAAGGAATATTACCGTTAAAAGATTTATATGTATCTATTAACTGTATTCCAATTGACTGTAAAAGTATAGATAGGTGTAGCTGTAATTTTAAGACTGAATGTGGGGAGGATCCAATAGCTCATTTTGAAATACCTTAGCTTGTAAATGATTATGGTAATTAGTCAATAGCTTATTTAGGTGCTACTGATAGAAACTTACCTTTTATATATTATACTTCAGTGACTCCTTTAAGGAATCATAAGTATAGGAGAAGAGGAAAGGATAAACCATACGTATGGATAGATACTACTCCTAATGAGAATAATATGTATGACTGTTTTATCTTTAATGCTCCTCTATTAAGTGCTGTATCTATAACTGCAATATTTAAAGATCCTAGATAGTTAGAATAGTATTCTTGCTGTGTAGAAGATGATAATATTAGCTTTATAGATAAGGATGTTATGAATAGACTAATAGATAAAAAAATTAAAATGTATAGATAGGCAGCAGCTCCTATTCTACCTAATAATCAATAGCCACGATGAAGTACTATAATTTTCACTATGCGCTTAATTTACTAAGTATGCTTTATGGAATAGATTGCGAAGATGAAGAATTTGAAGAAATAGGATTATTAGCTTGGGGATTAATTGGCAATAAAAGAATTAGATTATATAGACTCACTACCAGTATTGATGGTTGTAATTCATCGTCTTGTATATAGTTACCTTGTAACTGTGATGAAATAGAGGCAGTAACTTCTAACTTTGAAGATTGGGCATTTAGTACTAATGATACTCCAAATGGAAGATATAGTTCTGCTTTTACTGAAAATTATATAGAATCAAGAAAACACTTTACACATCCAAAATATGTTTCTGGAAAATTTCTTCCATATGAAAGAGTTGGAAATGTACTATATTTCAATAATTATAGAGGTCCTGTTAACATATTATACAGAGGGGAAGTATTAGATGATGATGGACTTCCAGAGATTACTGAGAGTGAAGCTAGAGCTATTGCAACATATATAGCATATATAAAGAAATATAAAGAGGGATTAATTACAAATAATGGAGGTCTAATTCAAATAGCTGAAATGTTACAATAGAAATGGAATACTTAGTGTGACCAAGCTAGAGTAGATTATTATATGACACAGAATGAATGGAATGATGTTTTAGAGGCTAAAACATCTTGGGATAGAAAACAACATAGTAAAAGCTATAAAATGTATCAATGATACGTAATATACCTTATGGATATTGTTTTGGGAATGAAGAAATATTCTTAAAATTTTCTAAAGATAAGACTAAATTAACTTGTAAATTAGCAGAAAAATATACTGGAGATAGGCATATAAAATGCCTATTATATAAAGTTTTTAATCGTTGTATAGAGTTAGTATTAGAGGATATTGTATATAATAATGTCACTTTTATACTTCCAGTTTATGGCGTAACTAGCAGTAAAATAAAAATGGCTAAAGTTACAGGAGAAGCATTTAGAAATCTTAGAAAAGCAGGAAAATGGAGGGATGTAGATTTCTTAAAATCTAATTTTTCTGGATATAGAGTTGTAATGTTATTAGAAAGCTAGAGATCTCCTACTCGTGTTAAACCAGTACATATATGTGTTAAATTACGAGATGTTATTACTAAAAAAACAAATGAGGGATTTCCTTATGGTGATGGAAAAGTAGATACTAGACTAGTAGATTATCTTCCATAGTTAGAAAAAGAATTTCCCGATATATTACCTAAAGACATTAAAACTATAGTGTAGCATGGGTGGAAAAGACTATATGTTATAAATGCTATAGGAGGAGATACAAAAGTTGGTAATAGTACTAGATTCTATTGTCAAATTGGAGAAATTCGTACAGGGTTACGTTTTTATTATTACTATATTTGGAAGTTAAAAATAAAAGTAAGAACTCTATTTTATTGGAAGAAAGTTTAGTGGGACGGTTACTATTATTTTGCACTAACAGAAACCTAGTATTCTAAAATGCAGTAGTCTATAAAGACTAGAGGTAGACCTAGAGTGAATTTTTAGTTTGAAAAGATATTACTTTATAAAATATATGATGAATGTCGATTAGCTGAGCATCTTAAACACTATATATTTAGAGTTAAGTTACCATTTTCTTATAAGAGTGTATTCTATTTTCCAAAAGTTAAGTTATCAAATATTGAGTTTGTTGAGCATAGAAAGACTTTAAACTTTTATGATGTCTCACCAACATACCATAAATATGACTTTATATGAAAAAAGCAGAAGCTATTAATTAGTTTACAGATGGATTAATTATGGATTTATATCCATTAACTTAGTCTAATAAAACATTAACAAATGCGTTAAATGCTACTATTATTACATTTGATGGAAATGAGTATGTTTTATAGAATGATATGGGTAATGGAAAAGTTGAAACTGCATATCTTCCAGAAGGATATGTTCCATTAGGTACTACTTCATTTGGAGGAATTATCTATATAGTTTCATATAATCCGCTAAATAATAGATGCCAAATAGGCTCTTTTCCATCTCCAGAGAGAAATATAAGTAAAGATAAAGTAATAGATAATATAGTAAGTATTAGTAATTCTGATTTTGAATTTGATGACACTTAGATACCAAATACACAAGGAGCTTTAGTTTATTATCTTAAGAAAAACTTACAAGAAGGATTAACTTTTAATCCAGGAGATAAATTTATAGTATATGGAGATACTATAGGGGATAATTATGAGAAGTTTTATAACTAGGATTTATATACTAATACTGCAGATTTATCCGTCTTAAAGAAACATACTCTTAAATTAGATATAGGTACTATTACAGAAAATGGAAAACTAGTAAAATTTAGTAACCTTAAATAGTATAAAGTAACTAATAATGGAGATCTGTATCATATTTTTTAGTGTGATACATAGCTATCGGATACTGACTTAGATGAGTATAGAAGTCTTGTTTAGTAGCCTTATAATATCTTTAATAGTAAAGTATCTGGAAGGTTAGTGCTTATTGCTGAACTTATTCAATTTAATGAGTTTTCGGTAAATATTAATAACGAATTTAGTGAATAGAATGGTATAAAAATTTACAATCCCTCTTTTACTTTTAACTTCAATTCTGAATATCCAGTTATTCCTAATAGTATAATATGTAAATTAACTCTACATAGTGATTAGGATGTTACTTCTGAAGAGAGTTATATTATAGAAGATTGTAATTTACAATATCCTTTTACTGAATATAGTATTTCTGAAAATTGTAGTACTATAGGATAGAATACACCAATTAGACTAGGTAATATTTCAAATAGTGCTTTAATACTTAAGTTAGTAAACTTAGCCGAAAATGGATACTTTAATTAGAGTAATAGAAGTGCTAGGTATTATCTAAAATATACATTTACTCCATGTATGAATTGGGGCCCAGTATCTTATCTAGCAGTAACTGGATAGATAGATCTAGATAAGTTAGGAAGTGGGTTTATTAACTTAAATCAGTGGAGATATTATATAGAAGATAATAGAGCTACTCTTACTTGGGGATTAGAAGTATATGAAGAGCCAGGATATTATATTGATAGGGTAAAATTTATATTTAGAAGACTAATAGATACTAATATTGGAGAGAAATTAGAGTATAATATAAATTATAGAACTTCCTATTTTGGAATATTTAATGAGAGTATACCACTAAATGCTTAGTCTTATAAAATACTAGATGAACAAGGCAATCTATCATAGCTAAATTCTAATCAAGTATATTTAGTTGAAATTAATGTAGTATATAAAAATGAACACACTGAAGAAGTTAAGAAATTTTACCGTTGGTTGTTTACTAATGCTATCTTTAACGAACATTATGTAGATACTGAGGATTTTAAGGAGTTAAAGCCCACTTTTATTCCTAAAGCAAATATTGAAGAGAATCTAACTTTTATAGAAAATGATAAATGCACGAAATATGGAGTCCTAACATCAGAAGAAATAAATGATGAAAATTTAGATTCTAAATCTTCTATATCGGCAGTATAGTATGACAGATCCTATACAGATAAAGTTAAAATAGCTATAGGATTAGAGAATGAATATAATACTTTTATATGGTTACCAGGATTACCACTTCCTAATATAACTATAGATGATTATATAATAAATACTTCTGCTAGTATAGCATATAGTGAAATTCCAGACTATAATTAGGATACATACCTAGCATCAAACTCTTAGCTTATAAATTCTCAAGCAGAATTTGATAATAATAAAATATGTAATGATTCTAATATCTTAGATACTCAATCATTTATAGTATTTCCTTAGGATAGTAGAATATCTTATGTAAGTGGACTAGGAACTAAATTTATATACGATATTAAGTTTAATACTCTATAGACAGTAAAGGCCTATTGTACTAAGAAATAGGGAATTATTTCTTATAATGGTAGATTTATTCCTTTAGCTTATAATAAAGACACATTTGCTAAATATAACTTTTAGTGGAGTGATAAATAGAATAGTTGGGTTCCAAGTAAGATAGGAACTTGGGGATTCGGAAATGTAACAGGTAAAAATAATAAATTCTATTTAGGACTAGTAACACCTAGTGATTATTATGGTAATCCTACTGCAATTATAAATGCAGGCGATGAGGATTTTACAGTTGATTGGAAAAATAGAAATGGATTAGCAAGTTAGGAATCTAGTAAAGGGTGGGCTAACACAATGATTATAACACACCATAAATACGGTAGTCATACCTATGGTGATGGAGATCAAGGTGATTTTTTTGTTGAGGCAGAGTCTTATATGGGTGCATAGCCATCTTTTTTACCTCCACTACCATATTCTTATCCTTCAGAAAATGTAAATCACATATCTAGATTATAGTTAGCTTTTAAAGGTAAAAATACTAATACTTTTATTCCAATTAACTGTTCTGTATGTAAATATTCTGATGATCTTTAGTCTGGAAGTACTACAGGTGATTTATTTGAAAATTCTATATTTAAAGAGTTCTATTATAAACTAGCTTGTTTTCTTAACAGTATTTATAGATATGATTCTAAAGTAATTGAAAAAACTTGTATCTATCCAGAGTATGTATTTTGGATGGATAAGTGTGAATATAGTATATCTACAGTATTACATATTAAAAAGGAAAATCCTCAAGGCACTATTTTAGTAAAACTAGATTCTGGAAATACTGTAAAATTAAATGAGCTACAGACTACTTTTAATACAGTATTTTCTAGTGCTTTTAATGATTCTAGTTTATAGAATAATATTGAGAAATAGATAGCTGATTTAGATAAATAGTATTAGTTAAATATGAATATTACGGATGAAATTACTGGAAAGAATTTAAGAAACTATATTCTAAATTTATCAGAAGAAAACTCTTATAATGCTGCGGTATATGATTATGACGGAAGTACAGTAATAGGCACTTCTAATATTAATGGAAATTTTAATGAGTTATATATGAAGTTAGATAATAACGATATAGCTTATGCTGGAATATAGGGATTTCACTCTAAAGAAATGATATATGATAATGGACAATGTTTAAGAAGTACTGGAGAAAATGTATTAGATAAAAACTATATTAGTACTTCTGAAATTATTTATAATATAGAAGATTTTGACTTAAATCATAACTTCACATTAAATAATGATGGACTATTAGTATTATAGAATCCAGAATACCATGCAGAATTTAAAGGAGTATGTTCACATGATAATGATTTTAGGTTAAAAGGATATGATAAAACTAGAATTTATAGACAATATCAAGTTTACTAATTATGAGCTATACTGCACCTTTAAATAAAACTATAAAATTTGGATTAATGTCTAAAGTACTTCCAACTTCTGGAAATCTAGCTTGGGAATATAATCCATTTAGAAATTATAGACTTACTGAGGCTAAATATTACTTTAGAAATAGATTTTTTAGTAAATAGGAATTAGGAGAAGAATTAGGTGATACTATAGAAGATAACCTAACTAATTGGGATAATTATCGTTACCCAACCTTAGAAAATGGAATACATGATTACGAAGATGATCCTGTATTCTACGACGCTGGAGAGTTAATAGATTTTGATACTCCTGAATTCAATTTTGATTTAACTCATCCTGTAGATTTACTACCATAGTATTCATATGATGGATCTGTTAATTTAATTATTAACGACGGTAAGAACTCTCCTAAGTTAATTAATTCTCGATTTAGTCCTATTGGTAAGAATAAATATTAGATAGTAGATAGAAAAGGAGATAATGATACTAACATATATGACCAAGGAGAATAGTTTGATACTGATACATCTCTTTATAAAACTTATGTGGGCATTCCTAAAATAGAGTTTACTAATGTTTATAATAGTGGTAATATGCCTATAGGAAATTATCATTTCTATTTTAAATATGTAGATGCTGATGGTAATGAAACTGATTTTGTAGGAGAATCTGGTTTAGTATCAATATTTAGAGGAAGCTCTCTTAGTAGTATAAATTCTGGTTTTAGAGATTAGGACTCTCATAAAAGTATCAGATTTTTAATTAGTAATATTGACTCAGCATATTAGTATGTAAATGTCTATTATACTAAAGCTACTTCTGATATTTATGAAAATATGATAGTAGAAGCCTATAAGATTGATTAGAAATTTTTAGTTAATAATGCTTTAATTTGTAATATCTATATTACAGGAGAAGAACCTACTACTAGAATCAGTATTGATGAAATTAATCCTAAATACTAGATAGCAAAGAATGTATAGACACAAGACTCTTGTTAGAATATGCTATTTTTTGCTAATATAGAGGATTACTCTGTTAATTATAAAGAACTAGCTGATTTATCATTAAGATTTACTCCGTTTCCTAATACTGATAAGAAATATACTCCAGTTCCTCATAATTATAATGTTCTTGCTAAAGATACCTATTCTGATCCTAAATTTATATATAACTTTACTGGTTATTAGAATCATGAAATATATAGATTTGGAATAGTGTATTTAATGGAAAATGGAAATTTATCTCCAGTATTTAATATAAGGGGACTGTACTTTACAAAGGATAATGACTACTCTGATTTTAAGGTATATGATGATTCTAACACTCGTAATTATATTACTTATGAGGAAACGACAGGAATCTTGTATAAAGATAATAATTCTACTCAAACTACCGAAAGTATGGAAAATGCTTTTGGAGTAGTTAGAATAGAAAGTAAGTTAGACTCAGAAATACATAATATAATAGGAATTAGTATTACAGTACAAGATGAGAATGAAGTATTTAAAGAATTAAAGAAACTAAAAGTAAAAGGATATTTCTTTGTAAGACAAACTCGTATTCCACTTAGATTATGTTAGGCTCTTACAATTGGAATAGACGGAGAATCGCACACACCTTTATTATATGTAAATAAAGATATTAAATGTACTAATATTACTAAGCCTAGAGCAAGTGTAGATTCTTCAGAATTTTATGTTACTGAGAGATTTTTAAGTCATGAGTAGAAACTCACACATTATTTAGATGAGAGACTATACTGTATTCATAAATCTAAAGTAAATATTTATGGGGCAATATGCCCAGAATATGATATAAACACTCCTTATTATAATAGTTTATTCTGCGGTAATGAGTTTTTAGTAGAATAGATAAGTACTAATAAAGCCTTAATACAAGACGTTAATTAGAAGCATTTTTATTTAGAATTAGAACCAGAGGATTATCTTAATGAAAAAGTAACTACAGTTACAAAAATAATTGGCGTAGAGGATAATGTAAAAGTAGTTAGTATTGATAATAAAATGTTTTCTTCAAGAGCTGGAGAAGCAGAAGAAGCATTTAGATATGAATATATAACTTAGAAAATTAAAGAGACTCAATCAGTTAATTTATTAAGAGGTTCATATGGACCTTATATTGGGTTTAGTGGATATAATTAGCCAGGCACTTTAGTAAATATTTATATTAAAGACTATAAAGAGATGAGTATTCAAGATCTATTTAAGATTAGAATAAATGATAAATCTTCTTACTTTGCAATATCTGAAAGATATAGTATTACTGAGAGACCAACTGATATTCTTTATAGAGGAGATAGCTATATATGTACATTTACTCATAGATTTAATAGGAATTTTCAAGATCCTAATGCTCCTATAAATAGTTAGATTGTAGATGAAAATTGCTGGAAAGATAATTATGAAGTTGAAGATGGAGTAGTAAAGATAGAAAACTTTGATAAAATAAATCTTGGAGATGTTAATGCTGTAGAAATGGGTATGTGGGTAACATTTAGTTTAATATCTTCTAATAATTTAAATATTAGAGCTATTGATGAACACAATACTGATGAAGTAGCTTTAACAGGCCATCCAAGAGCTTTCTTTCCTTATAGTGGAATATCTACAGATGGCTCTTATAAAATACCAGAGGCTCTATGTTTTAATAAAGGATTTAATAAGTCTGTATCTGAAAGATATAATTTTGAAGTCCCAGATGTTCCAGCTATTAAAAATGATTTTACTAATAGAATAGCATACTCTGATATTCATGTAAATGACGCTTTTAAGAATGGATTTAGAACATTCCAACAGTAGCATTATAGAGACTATCCTAAAACTTATGGACAAATTACTAAAATTATAGAATTAAGTGGTAATCTATTAGTAGTATTTGAACATGGAATAGGCTTAATAGGAGTAAATGAGAGAGCAGTAGCAGCAGAAGGAGCATAGGGGTTAGCTTATATAAACACTTCTAATGTACTTCCAGAAAATCCCAAGATTATCTCTGATAAATTTGGCTCACAATGGAAAGATAGTATTATTAAAACTCCTGGAGGAGTTTATGGTGTAGATACTATAGCTAAGAAAATATGGAAAACTGATGGAAATAGTTTTGAAGCTATTTCTGATTTTAAGATTCAAGAATTTCTAAATAATAATATCAGTTTATCAGAAAGGGAGCTTACTCCTATTATAGGAATTAGAAATGTAAAAACACATTATAATGCTTATAAGCATGATGTATTATTTACTTTCTATGATAATTTATATGGATTTGAAGAAAGAGTATGGAATATATGCTGGAATGAATTACAATAGAAATGGATAACATTCTATAGTTGGCTTCCTAGTTATTCGGAGAATATTTACAATCAGTATTTTAGTTTTGATAGAAATACTTCTAAATGGATAAGTAAACTTGGAATTAGTAATTCTAATAATAATTCATCTGACGGTGTTTGTATTAGTAATAATATTATAGATACTAATGCTCAATAGCCAAGTAATATTAAATTTCCAGGATCTGTATTAATTTCTGATATTGACTGTCCTGATAATATGAAATATGTATATCCAGTAGGAGAACTTACACTAGAAAATAGAAACTTACCAACTGGAGATGATATAAAAGTAGATATTTCATTTGAGATAGTTAGAGATAATTATCAAAATTATAAGTATTTTGGAATATTTAAAGAATATGAAAGTAATTCTGTTAATAATCCTAAATATTATTTATATTTAAAAGTTGATGCTTTTAAGTTATGCTCAGAATTATTTGTTCGAGGAATTAAAGAAGGTAATAATTATATAGCTAAAATAACCGATCCTACTAATTAGAATCAAGAATGGGTTAGACAATGCTTACAAACTAATAACTATTGTATAGTTAAAGATGATAGAGGTAGAAGAGTTACTCTTGATAAGAAACTAAATGCTTCTAATATAGTAAGATTACTTAATATAAAAGCTAATATAAATGTTACTTATAATGGAACTATTTCAAATATTACGGAAGCATATTCTAATAGTTTTACTAATGGTGTGTCTGTAAATGCAGGTTACTATCAATCAGTTGTAGCAGTTATTCCTAAGTGGAATATGCAATTTTTAACTACTGATTTTTGGAAACATGGATAGTCTGGAATAATTGATATAGCAGATAAAATTTATCCTACTTATTGGTATGATAAATAGCACCCATTTGAGTTTGAGTTTATAGTTGCTGAAAATCCTAACTTACATAAGATTTTTGATAATCTTCAAATTATAAGTAATAATGCAGAACCTGAATCATTTCATTATGAAATAGTTGGTGATGTATATGATTTTTCTAATGATAAGAAGAATATGTATATAAGATAGGAAGCTACTAAAGAATTATATCAATATAATGGATGTGATATTTTATTTGATAGAAATTATCATAATCTTAATGAGGTACACAGACAATTAGATAATGGACTATATGATAAATCTACTATTCTTCCATTATATTATTCTAGATAGGATACTATAAATGAAATTGAGGATTATTATCATTTAAAAGATAATATTCCAACAAAAGATTTTTCAGCTTTATCTGGGGCAGAAATAGTTAGGTATGAAAAACTTGATGAATATAGAATTTGGAATCATACTAAAGCAATTGATCAGAAATTAAATAAAAGATTAAGAGGTAATATGGAATATAAAGAGAATCTCTGGAATATTCAAATTAATCCAATTAATCTGGCTCAATGTAATGAGCCACAATGGTAGAATGGTAAAATCCCAATTGAAATTACTTAGGCTCCAATACCTAATGAAGTTCTGTAGTTAGGACATATTGATATTCCTTAGAATATAAATAATAGTATAGTATCTTGGAAAGCAAAACAATCAGAAGTAAAGTTAAAAGATAATTTTATTAAAATACGTATACGATATAGTGGTAAGAAACTTGCAGTTATTTCTGCTATTCGTACTTTATACAGTGTAAGTTATGCTTAAAATACGTAAATGTTAGTCTGGAATAAATACTTATAGTCTATTGCCTTAGTATGGATTACCCATTCCATTAAGTAGCCCAAATACTTTTTTAATGGATAATAATCCTTATGGTTCTTATAATTATGGATTAAATAACTTCGGATTAGATACTAATACACCTATGTAGTCAACTGGTAATTTAGCTCCGAATCCATATCAAAGTATACAAATTAATGATAATTGGTTAACTGATATTATCTCTTCTAATAATTATAATTATGGATTAAATAATTTTGGTATAGATAAAGAAATAGATCCAGAATATAATAGAATTAGAACGTTATATCTTTTAGAAAAAATGAATCCTATAAAAGGGATTAAATTTAATGGTAATATTAAAAATATTTCTTCAACAATATCTAGAACAGAAGATAGTAACGGAGAATCTTGGTTTAATAAAAATAAATAGAACATAGGTTCTTAGGCTGGAACAATTGCAGATACTGGAACTGCTATAATGGATATAGCTGGATGGAATAAAGATTATAGTGGAGATTATGGGTATTTAGCGTCTTCTCTTGATTCCGCTTATAATGGAGTGGCTAATGGATTAATATCTTCTGGAACTCCATGGGGAATAATAGCTGGTGGAGCTATGAAAGTTAATGGAGCTATTAATTAGGCTGCACAAAATATAGGATTAGGAACTGATAATATGACTTAGCAAGATGCAATTCTAGGATCTAATTTTCTAGCTCCAATAGGTTGGATAAATGGAGGATTTGGGTCTAAAGCTAATACTTTTAAAAAAGATGATTAGTTATTATCTAAAATAGGAGGATCTTACCAAGGATTCTATAATATAGCTACAGATGCAGGTTCTAAATCAGGTAAAAAATACGGTTTATTTAGTCAAAATGCTAAAGATAAAGCTAATGCAGTAATTAGTAAAGCTAAAAATCAACAATCTATTATACAAAATATAGCAGATGAGGCTAGTGATAGATTTAATATACGCAATGGAAATACAGTTATAAATAGTAATAGATTAGCCCTAGATATGCAAGGTGGATATAGGTAGAATCTTAATAGACTTGCTAAAAAGGGTATGAAAGTCTAGAAAGGCAGAACTATAGAACAGCTTATTGATTACGCTAATTAGGTTAATCCTAGATTTATTTAGAGATTAAAAGAGCCATATAAGAAACCAATTTATTATGATAATGGTGACTATGCTACACACTTATTAAGTTATGGCTCTAATACTGACGAGAGTGGTAAAGAACATTATTATATATATTCTAATATATAGGAAGATGATAATGGTAATTTAAAAGATTATGGAGATAGTGCTTTTAATAGAGCATTAGAATTAAATGATATTCTTGAAGTAGACTCTCCAGAAGAAGCAGAACTCTTTACTAACTCTGGTAAAGATAATGACGGTAATTATTATGGCTATAAATTAGGATATAGAGATTGGTTTGAAAATTTTCCATCTAGAGAGTTCTTTGATGTAAAAAGCCATAAATAGGGCGGAACAGTTTCATATATAGAATTTACAGTTGATCCGACATATATAGATATAACAATAGATGATACTATTGACAGCTTTAAAAATGGGGGAGAGATTAATGTAATCCCAGAAGGTGCTTTACATGCTCGTAAAAACAATATGGATATTAAGGGAATAACTAATAAAGGTATTCCTGTTATATCTGAAGAAAACGGCAAAATTCAACAGCACGCTGAGATAGAAAGATGTGAGATTATACTAAGAAAAGAAGTCACAGAGAAACTAGAAAAACTAAGAGATTAGTATAATGAAAATAAAAAAGATGAGTTTGCTATAGAAGCGGGAAAACTACTAGTAGATGAAATATTAAATAATACTTAGGATAATGTTGGCTTAATATAATGGGTAGTACTAAAGAAAAAGCTAGTAAGAAGCATTCTAAAGTAAAAAAGACAACTGGTAAAGGGAGATATAATCTTGCTAATACTAGTAGACCAGTTCGACGTGATACATCAGCAAAAGGAGTTTAGCGTCAGGTACTACAGCCTAAAAGATAGGAAATATTAGCTAAAACTAAATTTACAGAATCTGGATAGCCAATAACAGAAAATGGAAATAGTTCAAATCTTTCTTTAGAGTAGTATATACTAGTAAGAACAGAGCCTTTTAAGAATTGGTTTGGAGATTGGATACAATCTCCTTCCAGTTCTTCTAAAATAGTAGATGAAAATGGAGAACCTTTAATAGTTTATCATGGTGGAGCAGATAATATAAGCACTTTTAAACCATCATATAATTCTTAGATTAACTTAGATTCTAATCATGAAATGTTCTTTTCTAACAATAAGAATGTTGCTGAATCATATAGATCCGATTATGAATATGATAAATTAAGTAGACTATATACAGAAGCTAATAAGTATGCAAATAACCCATTTAGTACTCCTAACTAGCTTATACAAGATTTATCTAAAGTAAATCCAAATATCTCTTAGAATTTTACTAAATCAGAATTTAATAAAACATTAAATCTATTAGAAGAAAGACTAGATAATCCTAGTACTAAAACATTTGGAACTATCTATCCAGTATTTTTAAATATAAAAGATCCAGTAAGATTCAATTATAATAGATCAGAATTTGGAGATATGTATATTGGAACTAAATATCCTGTAGAATAGTTAAATGCTAAGTAGACCTAGTATGCGTTAGATAATAATAAAGATGGTGTAATATATCAATAGATAGTAGATCCATACTTAGCTGATAATTATGGGGTATTTAATCCAGTATAGATAAAATCTATAAATAATATTGGTACTTTTAATTCTAATAATTCTAATATATATTTAGATAGAGGCAATAGACAGTCTCATAATTATGTAAATTCAGACGGAAGTATAAATGTTGATAAGTTATTAGATGATGCTATAAACGGAGCATTAGATGCTGGAGAGTATTTTCTTAATAGAGAAGAAACTGATCTTAAAAATGAGAAGTTAGCTAAAAAATTAGGATTTTCTAATTTTAGTCCAAATCAAACTTCTTATTAGAGAACACTACCAGATAAAGCTAAAATCTTTGTATCTGATTAGCCAAATACTACTTGGGAAGGACTAACTAGTATAGATAAAGATAATGCTGAAATCTTTATTAATTACAGAACGCCTAATGCAAGAAATGTTAGTTATCATGAGTTTCTGCACGCTGGAAGACTTGGAGAACCAGAATCTAGACGTAATAAAGAATCTGAAACTTACTATTCTAAGAGATTAGAGGATACTAAGAACTTCTATTAGTATTTAACTAATTAGATAATTCTTCCTAAGTCTGAAATAACAAATAAGCATAATTTAGATTATTATAATTATCTATCTGAGCCCGGAGAATTAGCAGCTAATTTAAGAGAGTTAGGATACAGCTTTGGAATAGATGCTAATACTAAATATCCTGGAGATAGAAATATGAATTTATTAATTAATGAAATAAAATCTAATCCTAAGACTAAAAGTAAATCAGCTATATTAGATTATTTAAATCCTAAAGCTAAGAAAGAACTATTTCAAGCATTATAGGGTAAATATTGATCTATAGGATTATTACCATTTTTAAATTATGACAACACTGATAATTAAAAAATATGGACCTGGTGGTACAGTTAAAAATACCAAAAAAAAGCTAGAAGGAAAGAATAAAGCTAAAACAAAAAGATCTAATAGTAAAGGGGTAACAAATGCTGGTAATACTTCCAGAAAAGTACCTAAAGATGTATCTGCAAGGGGACTCGGAACCTAGATGACAGGAGGAACTCAATCTAAGAATGGAAAAGTTAAAATAGAAGATAATAATTTATATTATGAAAAACTAAGTAATGGGAACTATAACATAAAAGAAGGACAAGCTGAAAATAATCCTACAAAGTATAAAATAGAAAAAACTCCAGATGGAGACTATTTAGTTTTTCATACATTTACAGATACCTTAGCAGACCCTTTAAATTTTTAGAACTTTGCAAATTAGTAGGGAATCACTTTAAAATAGTATTAGCCCATAACATTAAAAGACGGTTCTACTTCAAAAAATATTTATAAGATAGGAAATAACTATTTTGAATTTACTAATGATAAATTTGTGGATTCCAGTTTTAAAGAATTAAATGGAAAACTCTATAATTCAGAATAGACTAAACCAAATTTAGTTTATGATCCAAATGGTAATAGTATAAAACTTAATTCTGAAGAAGTGGAGGATTTCTATAATAAAATATTAAATTAGAAGCCAAATCCTAAAATAGTAAAAGCTAAAAAATTATATAATGATCTAAAAGCTTAGAATAAAATAGGAAATACTGTAAATCCAAGAAAACTGTGGTAGTACAGAGATTTACTTAAAACTCTTAAGGATGAAAATCTGCAAGATTATCCTGTAAAAAGAATGCCTTCAAAATGGGGGTATCTTCCAACAGTGTTAAGCCTGCCTGGTACTTTCGGACTAATTGGTGCTATGGTAAACTCTGGATTGTTTGGAGGTACTGAAACATCAACCGTAACAGAAACTGAAATCCCTAGTACTGAAAATTCTAATCAAGAATAGGCTGCTAAAAAATAGACTGCTCAAGATTCTATACAAAATGTAGAAATAGGAGAAAAAGATACAACTGGTTTTCATAATGTTATATAGGAAATACTTAATGAAAGTAATAATTAAGAATAAAACATACACAGTAAAAGAAGCCAAAACTCCAGAAGAGAAACGTAAAGGTTTACAAGGAGTTGATAACTTACCAGAAGATGAGGGTATATTATTTTACTTTGATCCTAATGAAACAGCTTCTATGTGGATGAAAGATTGTGAAATACCTTTAGATATAATCTTTATAGATGATGATTTAGAAGTGATGTATGTATATAAAGGAGAGCCTAATTCTGAATAGTTGGTTACAGTTCCAGATACAGCATACGTTCTTGAATTAAATCAAGATTCTGGAGTTAAAGAAGGAGATGAGATAGAATTTGAGGAAGATTCAGTAATGAAAGTATTATTTCCAGATGGAAGTACTTAGATGGAATTATGGGGAGGTGAACGTATCTTTAGAAGAGCTTTTACAAAATAGCTAATTGATTGGTGTAAAAGGGCTAGAGAAGTTAAAGCTAATGAGGATCAATTTGAGAGTATTTGTAAGAGAATAGGAAAGAAAATGTTTAAAGAACTTGATGCTCAAGATAACAGACCCCCAGAATATGTTCAAAATAAAAATGCAGAATAACATTTAAATAATTTCATATTATTTAAAGTATATTATATATTTTAGTTTTAAATTAATTTAAAAATTATGAAGTTTACTTACAAAAATGCAGTTTCTACTGCTAGAAAATTCCAAGAAGGCGGGGATATTGAACCTACAGAGGAACCTACAGAGGAACAAGAACCTATGCAAGCCCCACAAGAAGGCAGTAATGAAGATCCTTTAATGCAAGTTGCACAGATATTTATGAGAGGACTAGAAAATCAAGATTGTCAAATGCTCGCTCAAGGAGCACAGATGTTTCTACAACTATTACAACAAGCTCAAGACGTGGAACAAACAGCTCCAGCTGGTGAGCCTGTATTTAAGAATGGTGGTAAATTATCTTACAGAATTAAAAAGTAATTCACAGAGGAAGTGGAGAAATCCTCTTCCTCTTTTTTTATAATATTATTATGGCTGAAGAATAGAAAAAAACATATAGCTTTTATGGAGAAGATTACGATTATAATGCGTTAAGAAGAAAATCTGATTCTGGGGTTTTCTCTTATATTAACTCTCTTAAAGAGGGTAAAAAGCACGCTAAAGACTTTTAGGATGCGTATTATAATATAATGGATGGCATAGAAAATGGTAGTATTACTATAAATAATGGTAGATTTATAGATTCTACTGGTAGATATACTAATTCTGATAATGGTGGTAATAAAGACTACTATGGTAGAATGGCTAACTATATCTTTAACCAAATGAATGCAAATACTACTAAATATACAGCTCCAGTTGAGTAGCCAAAACCAGAATTTAAGAATGACGAATTAAACGAATACTTTATAAAAGAACTTTTTGGAAATGGAGAAGCTAATATAGATACTTTTGTAGATTTAGATCCAGTAAATAAGGAGACTAAGACTAGAGGAATTACTGAGCGTGTAAATAGAGTTATTCCTATATTAACTAATATGAGAAATAACTTTAGTACTCTATTTCCAAATGCTACAGAAGCTCAAATAAATAAGAATATAGGATATATAGATGAAGCAATAAAAGCTTTAAAAGATAATAAGTTAGATTCTCCTGAAAAATTTTATTTACATAGATTATTTGGAAGTTAGTTTGCTGACTATTTTACTACTACAGCAGAATAGCCAACTGTTGCTAAACCTTAGTTATCTAATAATACATCTGAAGAAGTACCTAAAGAAACACCTAAAGAAAAAAAATCTAATTTTAAGTATAATGCGGTGAATTTTACTACTTATAATAATCCATATAATAAATATTATATGGTAAATGGAAAAAAAACTGAAGGCAGTGAGATACTACGCAAACACGTAGAAATACTAAATTTATTAGATACAGACGAATTAAAAAGTCTATTTTATGAGTTAAACTTTGGAAGTATTTCTGAGGATAATCTAAAAACTAAATTTGGAAAATATTTAGGAAATGACTTTGCTAATAGAGACTCTATGCGTATTGCAGTGGCTGTAGCATTAAAGGCAAAAAAGGTATTTAATGACAGTTCAGTTTGGGATGATGATGACTCTGGTATGACTTATAAGATTAACGATGATTGGACTGTTACTGGCACAAAGCGTACTACATCTGAAAAGAATGGGGGAGTATTAAAAGCATAGAATGGAACAAAAACCCTAAAAAATATTTAGAGTATTCATACTAATAAGTATGACCCTATGGGATGGGATTACTAGAATTGGTATGGTGCTAAATTAGATAATGGTACTTGGATATTAGATGAGAAATTTGGAAATAATGGCCAAGGTTCTGGATCTGGTAGATATAATAGAGGTAATGAATACACAGA
>NFYX01003257.1_pt1 | contig 34210 bp, 62 predicted proteins | sample 1092271 | NCBI WGS metagenome assembly NFYX01 (sample SAMN03609883, study PRJNA323583) | gut metagenome | isolation source: feces | host: Rattus norvegicus | place: Denmark: GeoCenter | collected 2013
ATACAGTATCGTTTTCGTCCTTTGTTCTGCTTATTCCAACCTTTACCCCATTAGCAATCAAATACTCTCTGCAAGCCATTGCCATTACTAGGTTTGCGTCCTCTTCCACAATGTAACCTACCGCTCCTGCGTCTTTTCCTCCATGTCCTACTCCGATAAATACTCTTGCCATTTTACATCCTCCTAAAATTTTAACTACTGTGATTCTACCTCTGGTAATCCTGCTACACTGATTGCAATACTAATTACTGCCGCTACACCAGATACAGATAAGATGTGTGACCATCCTACCTCATTAAACGCCTGTCCTACTGTTACCATAGATACGAATGTTTCTGCAAATGTTTTTACTGCACGAACAAATGTAGCCTTAAACCATTTTTTTGTATCAACCGATACTTTGAACACTGTGTTTTTAAACATATTTTTACCTCCTTTATTTGATTGAATGTTTAACCTTAATCATATCATCACTTAATTCATCAATTTTATCCCATTGTCTTTTTTGGCTTTCCCTTACTTTGTTCTTGTAATCTTCAAAATCTTTAATGTGTTGTTTTAGCTCCTCATCCCTTTTATCCATCTTTTCTGTCATTGTGTCCATTTTCAACAATAACTCTGTCATTGTTTTTGTATTCTCATTGATTGGTTTAAAAATAGCTATAAACAAACCAACTAATGTAGATAGTCCTACAATCATCATTCCAATAAATTCAGTTTGAGACATTCACTACCTCCTTTTTATTCCACTTGCAACTGTCCTGCCTAAAGTTTCTGGTTCCATCTCAATACACTTATGTTCATTTGATATCGTACAAACAAACTCTGGCTCCCTTTCTTCCAGAATAGCAACTGCCAACTCCAATCCGTTATAAATACCCACTGTGTAATCATCTTTTGTTCTGTCTATGTTTTGTTTTTGTATTTCTTTAATCTTTTTTATTTGTTTTGTTTTACTTTTTTTAAACATATCTAACCTGCCTTACTGTTTGTTTTAATTTCTTTTACATCTGCAACGGTATAACGGTCTAATGCGTACCACAAAGCACTGAACGTATGTGGGTCAATATTAAACTCATCATAGATTGCATTTCCTTTTGAATCTCTTTTATACGTCAAGTCTTTTAATTCCCTTATTGTGTTCTTACATTTGGGTGAACAAACAATTTTGCTAAAACGTTTCAATTTCTTTGTGTTCTGCAACCTACTACCAATATACTTTTTTGCTCCATACATTCGATATCCTTGCTGTCTGTAATACTGTATTGTTTTTGGCTCTGCGCTATCCGCACAAATAGGTTTGTCACACCTCTCTGCTCGTTCTGCAACCGCTATTACATCATCTCTCCTACAAAATCTATCATCTGTGATTTTATTCATATAAACCTCGTCATAGATATACAATATCTTGTTTGTATCATCCACACAACAACTTATAAGAGCATTATAACTCTCTTCAAAACCAAAGTCAAGACCAAAGAAATGAAATTGTGCAGGAATGTTGTTCACTGTATTTCTGAACTCTCTGCTGTCTTTTGCTACAACAAAGTTTGGTAATACCAATGTTCCACTTGCTCCAAATCTTCCCCACCTTGCTACAATCCACAACCTTTTGTCTGTTTGTTTTAATCGGTCTAATCTTCGGATATAAGACACTGGCAAAAATGGGTTATCATCTGGTAAACTGTGATGGTAATACATTCCATTCTTTTTGTTTACTAATGTTCTGCGTTTGTATACTTCTTCTGGACTCTGTATAATATGCTCTTTTCCTTTATCATCTGTGTTCACAAAGAATGTGTTATATACCCAGTTTTCCTTTCCTACAGGGTTTGTAGTAAGAAAGAAATGTAAAGATACTCTAGGCTCTCTGACACGCCCTAACAGCTCTGTATACGCTTCATATCTTATTTCACTGCATTCTTCCATCCATACGATTGAAACTCCGTGTATGGACTTAATTTTCTCCGTATTGTCCATCCCTCGAAATATGATTCTTGAGCCATTCGGAAAGCGTATTTCTAAAGGGCTTGATATTGCAACTATCTTTCCTGTTCTTGATTTTCCATTATAACGAATCACTTCATCAGATAACAAATCCATACTTTCTAATATTTCTTTAAATAACGCAAAACATGATTCCTTGATTGTCTCTCGAACCTGTCTAACAACTAACGCTGTTCTTTTTTCCTCTAACAACTTTAATATAATTTTTAATGCTACATGATAACTCTTTCCGCTACCATAACCGCCAAACAACAAATACTGTTCATAATCCCAATCAGTAAGAAACGAAGCAAAACGGTTAGATACTGCAATGTTTACATCCATATTGTTTGCTCCTTTGTTTTTTTAATATGCACAAAACAGATATGTTAAATTTACATAATTTTGGGGAGTTGATGTAAATAAAAACCATATCTGTTTTGTTATATTTATTATACCATATTTAATTTTTGTTTGTCAAATTTATTCAAAAATTTCTTTCAATAAATCAATACAATCTTTCATTTCTTATTTATTCACAACATTCACTTCTTCATTGCGTTCTTTAATCTTTCTTATTCAATCCAGAGATATTAGCCATATTATCTGCGATACTAAAATCCTGCCAAAATGTTGTTTTAGGCTCATAACCTATTTCCCTTGCCATTTTCCATCCTGTGTTCATTATCTCACCTCCTGTTCTTTGTACATATTCACTATTTGTTCTAGCAACTGTTCATCTTCATATCTAAAAATAATCATTTCTTCTGGTACTGTGAACACATCACCGAGTTTTACAATTTTTATTCTGTCTAACAATCTGTCCTCTTTACACTCAATGAATGTAATTCTTGTTTTCTCTGTTTCTAATAACCTTGTACATCTGTATCTCTCTGTTTCTCTTACTACCTTAAACATCTTTATTTCTCCTTCGAAACTTTGTTATCTTGTTTACACTTGATATATTACACTATTATGTTTTGTTTTGTCAACAATTATTTATGTAATAATTGAAACATTTTTAATTTATTCTCTGTAATATACTTTTCAATTTCTTTTTCACTTCCACAATATACTACACAAGAACAACCTTTTGTAATCTTGTCAAGAAAATATGTTTCTTTATCATTTCTAAGAAAATAATTGGAATTGCCTTTTTTATAATGTGTTCTTGTTTCTCCATAACTCATTGTTCTTAATACCATTTCTATAACTGTCATAACTTTTCTCCTTCACTTATTGTTTTGTTTCCCTCTTGATGATTCTATTATAACATAACATATATAAATGTCAATAGGTTTTTATAAACATTTTTTAAATAAATTAAAAAAAAGACAGAAACAATGTTCTGCCCCTTCCTTTTAGTTAGATTCCCTTAATGGGTATCTTGATAATCGGATTGTAGTCAATGTACTTTCTGTTCTTCTTTGACCTTCCCTTATTTGATATATCTAACCTCACAATGTTACTTCCCCATTTCTTTCTCAACAATTCGAATTGTTCTTTCTCCCTTTCCATACTACGATACATAGCACAACCGCCTTTTTGTTCTGATTGCCTACAAACATAATGATATTTGTTTAACCTTAATGCCCCTCGATATTTATTCATGTTTTGTAACGTCATATCATAATCTTCTTTTAACGGAAGTCTTTCATCATACCTTAATTCATTCCCCTTCAAGAAACACTGGAACGGACCACCTATATAGGATGTGGTACTGAATGGGGAATACTGCCGATATGACATTGTATCGCTGTTACAATTCAACCCCCAAAACGAAAAACCCCAATCATAGCATAATAGAGAATATCTATATATAAAATCTAGTAGTTCCTCTGATTTTACTTTGACTTTTTCGTATGCGTATGTTCCATCTTCTGACATTTCAAAGTGTTCGATTACTCGTAAATCATCATCTATCAATAGAACAATATCTGCACCATGTTCAAACTCTGTGTCAAGAATATAATTTCTTACTCTGCACAGATTTCCCTGTACACCTTTCGGACACTTCACAATATTTTCTGTATGTTTCGGGTTGAAATCCAGATATGCTTCATACTCTTCTGGTGCAACATAAACTTTACAGAAAGGAATATAACTTAACGTCTCCACCTTATACCGTTTATAAGACGGACAAACAACAATGATTTCTTTTCCATTATACTTCATTATCTCTTATCCTTTCTAATGCTTCTTGACCGTCTAGCACCCTTCCTACACCCGCTCTAATTCCGAATGATTTCTTATTCCCATCCTTCTTCGTAGGATATGCTTTTGTTTTCTCAATACCAAACAATCCCATAGCATTCAACCAATCAATCTTGTTATTGAACTTTAACACAATGTAATTATTCTCTTCATTTAATATCTCTGTGAACTTCACTTCTGGTTCTACTTCGATTGTTTCATCCTCTAATACATCCATAGAGAATCCGAATATTTCCATATCCATTTCAAATATCTCGTCCAAAGAATCTTTTAACAATCCTTCGTCCCATTCACTTTCGTTCAGTTTGTTATCAACAAGCCTGTATGCTTTTATTTGTTCTTCTGTTAAATCTTCTAACATAACAGTTGGTACTTGTTTTAATCCTGCTTTCTTTGCTCCCAAGATTCTTCCATGTCCTGCTATTACACAATTATTCTTATCTACAATAACAGGTTGTGTAAATCCAAATTCTTTAATACTGTTTGCTATTCTTTCCACTTGTTCTTTTGGATGTTTCTTTGCGTTCTTCTTATATGGTTTTAACTCTTTAATATCTTTATAAACAATATTTAGTTCTTGTTTCTTTGCCATTTGTTTTAATTCTCCTTTCTATGTTCTGTTGTTCGTTGTTTGTTCCTTGTGTTAAATGGTATGTTATGTTCTGTTGTTCTATCTGTGTATGATGTAACCTTTCTATTTGCTTTCTGATACACTTTTATGTATTCACCTATATATTTATAGTGGCTTTTGTTTGAAACGCCTTAAAACGCAAAATACAATCTTCTGTTTATTTTATTCCACTTTTAAGAATCTACCCTTGAAATGTTCATACTGTGCTTGTTCTTTCTGTTCTTCTTCCATTCTTGAATCAAACAATCTTTTTTCTGTTCGAATAACTTTTCTTACCTTTATATGTTCTACTGCTTCTGTTTTGCACAATAGATATTTTAATTGTTTTAACGTGATTTCTACATCTGCAATTTCTTCCAACACCATGTTAATAGCTTGGCTTCTTTTCATCTTACAAGTTTTATCTCCCTGTAAAACTCTTTTATACTTGCTTAATGCTTGAATAAGTTCTCCGCATTCTTCGGTACATTGTAGCATTCTGTTTTCTAATCCAAACTGTTCCGCTTGTTCATACAATTTAGATAAATAGAAACTATAAGTTCTGCTTCTTTTTTCGTTTTTGTTCACGTTTCTTTTCCTCCCTTAGTTCTATCCATGCAATCACATTTTGTACAATGTTTTGTTCCAGTGCTTGTTCTTCTGTCATGTTATACCTTTTTGCATATCCTCTTACATAACGCCCTATTTTCTTTTTTAACTTTGTTTTACTCTTTGCCATGTTCTCCCACCTTTTCGGAAAACATATACATTTGTTCATCATAGATTAACTTGATTCCTGCATAATCTTCGGTTAACTTTGCCATTTCTGACATCTTTACTGTCCCTTGAAGAAATGCTTCATAAAGGTTAATACAATCTTCTACAAACTTTGGTATTCGCTTCTTTGCTGACTTTTCCCAATAATCTGCAATCAACACATTCGTAGGAATTACCAACATCATAGTTTGTATTTGTTCTGCAATATCATTTACCCTTTCCATCACTAGCTTTTTCGCTTTTTGTTGTTCTTCTTTTCTGATTCTCTGCTCTATTTGTTCTAACTCATAAGCAGTCAATGTATATGTTTTTGTTTTCTTTGTTTCTTCCCTTTGTTTTCTCCTTAATTCTGCCCTACTCATGTTACACCTCTACTCTGTGATTGTATATACAAGATATTTTTGTTCTCCATCATAACCATTACTTAACACTTTAATTGTTCCGTGTACCTCTGTGGTTATTTCTTCTCCTGTTTGTTTGTCATATGTAACAATTGTAACTGTTCCTGTGCTATTTTGTTTTGGAACTTCAATTACTAAATCTTCTGGCTCTGTTTTAACTTGTTCTACTTCTTTTGTTTCTTTGTTATCATCCTTATTTCTTTCTGTTGCTACCGCATATTGAATAACTGTAAAAATCATCATTGTTATAAAGATTACGATTGCTTGTTTTACTGTGTTTTTATTCATTACTTTTATACCTCTATTATACTTTGTTCTTTTATGTTTGTCAAGAAATTTTTGCAAAAAGTTTCCTTTTGTTCCATGTGTTTTCCTATCCATTCCAAAACAGAGATATGCTCTAAGCTCTGTATTTGCCCTTTTAAGCAACTTTTATCTTGTAGGGGTATACTTCTTAGGGGTTGGCTATTTTCTTTCATTATTTCAATCACAGAACGCCTTGTACCGCTATCCCTCATAGATATCATTGCCCCACTCTTCATCCTCTTCATTCATCCAATCACTTTCGTTTTCCACATTCCAGATTTCCTGCTCATCTGCTTCATTCGGTTGGTAACTTTCCCCAGTTGCTACTAAGTTTATTGTTACGTTGCTCGTAATCTTTCCTGTGTTCTTAAACATATCTAACTTATCCATCATGGTTGTGATTTCTTTGATTGCAGACACATCACCCGTCAAACCTTTTTGAAACAATGCAACCATTAACAAAGAACGGTTTGTTAATTCCTCATCTGTAAAACCAAACGAACGTAACACTTGCTTTTTCTTGTCACTGTTTGTTTTCATTTCCAATAATTGTCTCATACAATTCTGTAGTGCCATATTCTGTTCTTTCTTTTTTCTCCTTGCTTCTACTCCCATTCTTGCAATCCGTTTTCTTTCTTCCTCTGGACGTTCACCTAAAGAAATTAGGTTACTTGCTTCTTTCACTTCTCTCCCTTTTCTTCTTCCCATATACTTGTTTTTCCTCCTGTTTTATTATTTTGTTTTTATATATAATAAGGCAAGGAAAATTCCTTGCCCTACACAAAATACACATTATTATTGTTTTCTTTTTTTCTTTTGAGGAGTAATCATGGAACAACAAAAACCAGTAGGCACACGATAGGTGAATGTGCAACTAAGCTTGTAATAATAATGTGTATTTTTTTCTTTTTTATCGGCAGGCATTTCCATTCATACTGGCTACCACTTATTTGTACCAATCCTAGCACAACTCCTTTTGTTTCTTCTATAGTATCATACTTTGCCTTTCTTGTCAACACTTATTTATAATGATTTGCACGAAAAATAGTAGAACGATTGATTATATCATGCTTTTTATTTTTCTTCATTACTTCATTTTCCTTTTGATATTCCTTATAGGCTTCACAACTTGCATAACATTCCATAGAACGTCTTTCACACTTCTTACACGGTACTTTCAAGCTTATAACATCCCTTTCCTTTTTAGATAGTCCTCGACATCACATAGATATAAAAGTGCTTCTTCTACATCCTCATCCTGTATATCAATGAAACCTTGTTCATCCCTTTTTGTAAACCTGTGTACCGGTATCGGAAAACCTCTATCTGTAACATTATTTAATTTATATCCTACCTCTTTTACATACCTAGCAAAGATTGTAAACAAGATAGACAATGACAGCATTGCAAAAATGTTATCTGTTACATTTAAAATCACAATTGGTATCACAATTTGTATCACGGTTGCTATCTTGTCAAGTTCTTCTACGATTCCATATTTTAAACCTTTCAACATTTCCCGCAACGTCAAAGACATTGCAAATGATACTTTGTTATATTTCTTTTTACTGTTTCGATTTCTCATAAGATTATCCCTTTCAAACTTTCCTTAATGATATTTAACTTATCCTTGATTCTATTTCTGTACGGTTTCATTTTGCAAGACTCGCACATATATTTATTTTGTTTCATAAAGAAGCTGCCTGTTACTTCTTTGCAGATATTGCAATGCCTTTCCTGTATTTCCTGTTCTTCTGCCATCACATACACTGTTAATCTTATTTTGCTTATCCAATCATCCTGCACTTTTTCCGTTCTGTATACAAGATGGTTTGAATTGTTTACCGCAATAATATTTGTAGATAACCATTTGCAACAATCCAAATACGCTTGCTTTGTCGTCCTCGATTGAAACTCTTTTTCTATAATTTTTGTACCGACTATCATATCCATATTTTTACTCCTCCGAAAGTTTTTGTTTTTCCTTTACTGCTGTTTTGTCTGCTAACTCATTCAATACATCACCTGTATGCCCTTGTACTTTTACTAAACGAACATTTAACTTCTTTTCATATATCAATCGGTACATCTTTTCCCAGATATGTTTATTCTTAACTGGTTTATCCTCCTTTGTTACCCATCCATTATTGCACCAATTCAATAGCCATCCTTTTGTTATAGCGTTCACCACATACGCACTGTCGCAATATATAGCCACCTTTTTTGCTTTGCTCTTATAGGCTTTTACTAACGCCATATAAACCGCTGTTAATTCCATTTCATTGTTTGTTGTGTTTTTCTTGTTTCCAGACACAATATTAGTTTTAAGCCCACAACTACATGGAACTACTTCCACACAAGCCCAACCTCCATCACCAGAATTACCACTACAAGCACCGTCTGTATAAAATGTTAAACTCTTCATACCTTTTCTTTCTCCCTTTTTACATCTGCATAAATCTTAATCAATAACTTTGCAACAACTTCCCAGAGTGTTTTACCATATACATTTCCTATCCAATCTCTTGTTTTTCTAATTCTTAAAACACTTACATTGTAGAATACAAATACTTTCTTATTTTCTTGTTCTTCAAAATAAAAATTAATGCCTTGCGTTTGGTATTTATAATGTGCCATCATTCCTTGTAATGCCTGCTCCAACAATTCTAATGGTATTTGTTCTGCTTTTGTACATCCTTGTTTTTCTAAGATTCTAACAAGCGGTTTTATTTTCCACAAGAATCGGTTTATTTGTTTTATGTTTTCTTTTTTTGTACAATCTAAATCTAATATGTTTTCTGTTTTCATTGTTCTACCTCATTAAAAAAGGCAAGTAAGCTTTCCACCTACCTGCCTTTTCTCACACTTTATATAATATTAATGTTTTTTTTGATTAGATTTCCCAATCATCATCATCGTCTTCATCCTCTTCAACTTCTGCTTCTGCTTCATCAGCCTTTTTCAAAAGTTTTACATAATCGTCAGCGGACTGTTTTGTTTTAGCCTTGATTCCTCTATCACAGCACATCTTGTAAAGTTCTCTTGCTGTTTTTCCTGCATACGGGTTTTCATCCTCTTCATCATCCCAGCTGTCGTCTTCTTCTGCTTCTGTCTCTGCACCATCGTTTTCTCTAAGAACTGCAATCAATGTTGCTTTGTCACGTTTCTTACATTTGGAAGAAATTCCTCTGTCACAACACAACTTGTAAAGGTCTTTTGATGTCATGCTTTCATAATCGTTCTCAGACTCTTCTACGTCTTCTTCTTTTTCCTTTTTTGCTTTTGCCTTTGCTTCTTTCTTCGGTGCTTTCTTCGGTGTTTCTTCCTGCGTCTCTTCTGTCTCTGTCTCTTCTACACCCTCACCCATATCTTTTAAACCTGTTTCAACAACTCTTGCTGTTGTTTTTGGAATTGCTTTTAAAAGGTCAAGAATATATCCGCTGTTTGCCATAGACACAACTCTTGTAAATAATGGGTATCTACTTCCTACCTCTGCGATTTCCTCAACATTGTTTCCCATAAGTAATACTTCTGCGGCTTCGTACGCCATCCAATTTTTTGCCATTTTGTTTTCTCCTTTTCTTTTTTTTAGTTTGATTTGATTTTTTTGTTTTCTTTATCATTAAGAGATTTCTCTCTTTTGATACTGTTATTATACTACCTTTTGTTGTCCCTGTCAACACATTTTTAAAACTTTCTTATTCTTTTGTTTCATTTACTACAATGTCACATAAATCTTGTTCTGTGATTTCTGCTTCTTCACAAGCTTTGTCAACTGCTAATTTAAGATGTGCCAATCCTTGTTTATCTAAAATACCTAAACCGCCATTTAAGAAAATACCCATCTTCTTACCCTCTTCGTCCGCAATAAATTGTTCTGCAATCGAATAGCCGATAAAACTTCCAGACTTGTTAAACGCTTCGGAAATAACAATGTTTCTTCTTTTCTTGATTCTTTCTTTTGCAAGTTCCTTAAAATTTAGTCCTCCCATTCTTCGTCACCTCCCTCGCTATTGTCTGGCAATTCAATAATAGCTTGGAATCGTAACTGGATGTATTCCTCATCCACTAACGAACAAATGTTATCCAGATTCACATTGTCTACCAAAGACTTAAACGGAATAGTCGCATTTCCGTCCTTGTCAAAGTTTAATGCTCCAATGGTAAAGATTCCTAAATTCATAGGATTTCCAATTGCTGTTTTTGCGTGGATTGTAATATCATTGTTTAACCCCTGTAGCAATTCCACACTTGTTAGAATCTCGTCATAACGTAACTTAAACTTTACTTGAACAGTTCTGTTCTTTCCAATGTTCAACCCCTCAAAGGTCGCAACTCCTTTTTGTTTAAATTTCTTTTCCAACCTGTTTTTTTCTCCTTTCTCTGTTTCTTTTTTCTAATTCTTTTTGCCTTTTTCGAAACTCTGTTTCTTTTTGTTCCCTCTCTTGCTCTTTTTGTTTCATGTAAGCATGTCTCGCAAGATATGTTTTTCCTGCATTTCTACTAGGCATATATATATTATACTCTTTTTCTTCTTCTTTGTCAACAAAAGAATCAAAAAAAGAATCAGCTTCTTGTTCTAACAATGGAGATAAATGCCTTTCTAGTTGTTTTTGCTTTTTAAACTCGATAAACTCTTTGAAATCTTCTTCTTTGACTGCAACCCATATCTCATCACGGTTTAAGAATTGCAAAGCAAATACGGGCAATTTATGAGCCACACAAGCATGGTATTCTAACTCTTGTAATGTCTTTTGTTTTAATGTGTAACTTTCTTTGTCTGTTGATTTCAATTCACAGATAAAATCCTCTGATTGTCCATCACACTTTTCTACCCATCCTGCACCACTATTCTTTGTTGGCTCAAGTCCTAACCTTTTCATAACTTCCGCTTCGTTTTTACGATAAAACTTTGTAGAACGCTTATTCATTTACAACTATGTCCTCTCTTTGTTTTTGTTCTTTCACTTCATGCACACAATATGAACGATATTCACAACGCTGACACGCTTCAAAATCACCACACATAACATTAAAACAATCTGGACGCCTTTTCTTTTGTTTTTGTTCTGTTTCTCTCCTGCAATTCAACTCATATTCGCATAATACACAAGTACAATCTTCTTTATCCTCTGTTCCATAATTTCCAAAACAACTCGGAATCTTACTTTCCTTTAATTCCTTTTTGTATTCTGCACTATCTCCTTTTGTCCGCACAAGCTTCTGTGTTTCATCTTCCTTTTCGTCAAATATCAAAGCACTTTCTATCGTTTGGTGTTTCTGCTCCCTTAACTTCCTTTCTGTTTCTTTCTTTAAATATTCTAAATAGGTTTCTGTCCTACGCTTTGAATAATAAATTGCCCTTGCTTCTTTTAATTCTTCCTTTCCAAATAAATCCCTGAATTGATGTTCTTGTTCGCTTACTCGAAAAGAATAATTATCAATGCAATGTTTTATTGACATTTGTTCTTCACTCCCTTTTATTCATTTTTCATTCCCCTTACAATCACTAATATTTTCGCTCTATCTAAAGTGTTTAATCTCCCCCAAAGGTGAAAGCCTGTTGTTCCATCAAAATCATAAAATACATATCCATACTGTGTATTGTTTCTTGTCCACTGTTCTGTGTGTTTATTTTGCATATTTGTTAATTGTTTTGCTACTTCGTCAAACTGTTTATCTGTCCATACACTGTCATCTGCTTCATAATATAAAAAGCTATGTATCAGAATCACCCTTTGCAAGAAGTCTATTTTTAACTTATCCGTCCAATAGATAGGGAACTTATACACTATATTTCACCTCCTATTTTACAATATCCGTTACTTCAATCACTGGACACATACTATACTTGCCCTCTGGAAAAATAAAAGAGATATTACCATCTTTGTGAATTTTACAACGTTTTGTTTTTCCAAACTTGTTTTTAATTGTAACTGTTTTCTCTGTAACTTTTTCTACCTTGTAGGAGAAAATACAATCACTGTTACAGATAGAAACTGTCTCATAAACACCACCTACTACAAAGTTTGTAGGCTGTTCTTCTTCCTGTTCCTCTTCTTCTATTTGTCAACACTTTTACAAGAAAATTTAATTATATTTGCAATATCTCCTTGCATCTGCCATACACTCAGCTTTTGTATATCCAAATGCTACTGCATTTCCCCAATCATTTCTTGCTACCCACTCTGTTACCATTCCATTACTTTTTGCTCTACAGTTATATGGGTCATAATTTTCAATTCTTTCAAATGTCAAATCTTTAATCTTCATGTTCCTGTTCTCCTTTAACTTGTTTTGTTCTCTGTTCTTTACACTTAATATCTTACACTATAACCGAATATTTGTCAACACTTTTTTTAAAACTTTTTTTGTTTTGTTTCGAGGGTAGTTTATTAGGCTACCCTCTGCAAATCATTCATGGCATTTTTGTATTTATTAAAACAGTTATAACAACGGAAACTATTGATTGTGTCCTTTTCCATTCCTTTGAATACTGCAATTGCTAAGATGTCTTTTAATTCAAGTCCTGCCTTTTCTAACTTTGTCACCATTGTGATACATCTGTAAGAAAATGTTGCACGGATTCCATTGGTATGGGCTTCTGTTCTTAATGTTTCCACAAAGTCAACTAATTCTTTGTTTCCCCTTGCTAAGTGCATTTCAATGTTTCTGTCATAATCAAATTCAATGATTGCAAATCTATCTAATGTGGCTTGGTCTAATACCAAACGCCCTGTATATAATTCATCTGCACCACTTCCAACTGTGTTTCCTGCCGCAACAACTCGGAAATTCTTATGTGCTTTGATTTTTCCGTTTGGGAACTCGAAGTATCTGTTTGCGATTGCAGCATTAAGTAATACTAACACCTCTGGAATACTTGCATCCATTTCATCAAGGAAGAAAATCCCTCCGTTTTTAAATGCTTTGTAAAACTCTGTTTCATGGTACTGTCCACCTGCGTCAATGAAACCTGTCAATTTGTATTCCTGCTGAACACTGTTTGTAAAGTAAAATTCTAAACCAAGTTCCCAACTAATCTGTTCCAGTGTGTAGTTTTTCCCACTTCCTGCTGGTCCTGCAAGATAAACAGGAATGTCATTTTCTATGCAAGCCTTAATCATATCAAACTTGCTGTGTTTTACTTCTTTGTTGTAATCCTCTTTTTGTTCTCCATTTGTTTTCTCTTCTTTTTTTTGTTTTGGTATTTCTAACTCTATAGAATTGTCAATAACCTTTCCTTCTTTGCTTTTCCTTCCTTGACTTTTTAACTCGTTTGTTGTTCTATCCTCAGAACGAAAGTTTTCTGGTTCTTTATACTGAACCATTTCATTTGTTCCTTTTTGTACTCTATACCAGTATAATACGCCTTGTACCTCAAAACAATAAATACCTTTTGTTTGTAACTCTCGAATTTCTTTTGTGTGCTTTCTAACTGTTCTGTTAATATCTACAATTCCATAATCCTTTTTTACTTTTATAGTTACTTTGTTATAACCTGTTTTTGTTACCTTTAAAATGTTTAGTGTTTTCATAACTGTTCTCCTTAACTTATATAACTTATCTCTTTAACTATAATATATTATAATATATATAAATATATATGTCAATACTATTTTATAAATTTATTTAATTTATTTTATATTGTTCAATATCTGTGATTTCTTTCTCACAAACAATACGTGGAATAAAATAACTTCCTTTGAACAAATGTTTTGTTTCTTCATATTCTGTACACCATCCATAACCAGAACCAAAGTTCTTTGTTTCCTCTAATCGTTCAATCATTCCAAAAATAATTCTACGAAACATACTTGGATGCACCAATGGGAAAGCCATTTGTTTGATGTTCATTCTCTGTGATGCATTTTTAATTTTAACCATCATGGAGATATATTTTCCACGATATCTACTCACAAATGTAATACTTAAATTTACCCTATATCCTCTGGACTCCAAATCACTAACTGCTTTCAAAACCTTAATGCTTTCATCTTCAATTGTTTGTGCTGATGTACTACCAGAATAACCAAAATCCTTTATGATGTTTAGAACTTTTTGTTTTGTCACAATTCTTTTGTTTGACACCATACTGTCTGGCATACCCTGTAAATATCTTGGAACACAAGCTTGATAACCCTGTACACCATACACTGTTTTGTTTTTATATCCATTCTGACATTTTACATCACTTACCTTCTTTGTCAGTTTTTCTGCCATTTCATCCCAACCATGAAGCAACAAGTCCTCTGCTTCTTCATAACTATTTGTTTTTGTAAAATCATATCTGCTACGTCCTAATTCATCTGATACATGATAACTCTGATAAAAATTTGTTCTTTCTGTTTCTCGATTGAATTTCACAACTTCTGAAATGCTATTAAAAATTATTACCTTACTTCCTTCCATTTCTTTTTTAATCATGTTTTTAACCCTTTCTTGTTTTGTTCGCTGCTTCCTATTTCCTTATTTCTTTGTGACTATATCATAACATATGTTTTGTTTTGTTGTCAATACATTTTGTTTTATTTGTAAAATGTTTTAAAAGGGGTGATAAAAATCACCCCCCCTAATCACACATTAATTTGAACCCTGCCTTTATTCTTTCATAAGAATTGGTGTCTTTGTGGAGTTCACTTATAAAACTAACACAAGCCTCACTTAAGTTATTTGCCATTATTGGCTCTGCAAATACCTTTCCGTTCCACATGTATCTAACCTTATATTCCTTCATTTCTTGTTTCTCCTTCAATTGTGTTGTTTTCTTCATTTCTTGATTATATAGTAACACACATTCAGAATAATGTAAAGCGTTTTGTTTTAATTTGTTGCAATAAAATAAGGGTATGATTTCTCACACCCTAAAAATTTATTTGTTCAAGTTCTTTTCGTTTACAAAATTGTTTTATATTTACTTTTGTTTTTCTTATTTTTTCAATTACTTCTGGTAAATCATCAAACGCTTCTTTCTTTCTTCTGTATCTGTCATAAGATAATGCGACTCCACTCTGCCAATGAGTAATACTATAACAATGTTCATCTATTTTTGTTATTACAACATTTTTATATTCTGTTTTATAACACGGAACTTCCTTTGTTCCTCTTTCAATCGTTCTTATATTGCATTTCAAAAACACTCCTCCTTCAACTTTTGTTTTGTTTTATGAATATACCCATATAAGGCAATGCAGTAAGAATCTGCCAAATCATCATTGATTTTACATGGTACTTTCTTCTTTACTTTTTTGCCACGCTCTACAACGTCCATTTTCACGTTTATAATGCCTTTTTTGCCCCTACCCTTATATTCCTCAGCTATATGCTTTAAAAGCCCCCTATCACGCATATACAAGATTGTACGGTACTTCTCTGGATTGATTCCATATGGATTATCTAAAGGCTTGCTCGTACCTACAATAGCAGATTTCCACGCCCTTGTATCTACACTATATACTTTAATCCCAAAGGAACTACATACATCTATAATAGTTGCAATCAACGCCCCTGTTGCCTTGATGTAATTCTCAGACAGAAAGCCTTGTGACCTTAAACGGATACGCTCTGTGATTACCATGATTTCATTTTCCACTGAATCTAAATCAACAAGTAGTTCACAAATATAACTGCCCAGACGTTGCCTTTTACTGGTATTATCTGTACATCCCTTAAAATCCATACTGTACATTTCTACAATTTCTTTGTTCTTTAATACTGTGATTCCAGTCCTTGTATAAGATTGGTCAATTCCTATCACATAATTATGTTTTTTCATTTTCCTTTTGTTTCCTTTCTCTGCCTAAAATGTCTTGTCCATGGAACAACCTTCGCATTGTCCACACATCACTAAAATAGATTGGTGTAAACCAGATTCTGTGCAAATCTGTTACTTCTGGTTCTGTCAATGTATTCCCATGTATAGCATATCCAGACAACCCATGTAAAGACAGCTGTATATAACACATATGTACACAAGTAATATCAATATCCTGTGCAACTACCCCTACATGGTCTTGGTAATTTAATTTCTTGAACATGGACTTGCAATATTCTGTTGCCGATATTAATGTCGCACCTGCACCGCAAGCACAATCGTTGATAATCACATACCCTTTGTTATGCACATCTTTTGCCAACTGTTTCTTGTTGATTGTTACCCCAGACATTAATTCACATACACTGTACGGTGTGAAGAACTGTCCTGCACGATTGTTTGAGATTCCCAACTTCATATACAATTCTCCTAACAAATCTTGGTTCGGATTTTCTTCTAATTCTAACACTAATAGTGTGAACATTTGCGAGATTATTTTTTGTTCTTTCTTTGTGTATGTTTTTATTGTTTCGATATATTGTTTTTCACGCTCTTCCCATACACCTTTGAATGGTTCATTTTCTTTTAATGGTCTTAATGTTGTGTTCGCAATTTCAATCGCATATAACAACATTAATTCAGACCAAACTTTATATGATGACTTTGTATGTGTCAATATTTTAAACCCATTCATAAATCTTTGTTTATAGTTTCTGTTTTCTTCTTTTTTCATTCTATACCTCTTTAATAAAACGGTAACGCTTCCTGTTCGTCCTCGATATATCTTCGTTTTAACATTTTTGCCATTTTTATGCTTTTTTCAAATTCTTCCTTTTCTTGTCTTATCACTTCAATATTTGTTTTTAATTTTCCAGTTTGTGTTCGCAAGCAATCAAACGGTTGTATTCTCATCTTTCTTTCTTCCATGCAATACAGCAATGGTTTGCCTATATATTTTCCACAATACAAAAAATTCTTTTCACAATCTGCAAATCTGCTTTTTACTTTTATTTTTGTTCCAACTCTTATTTTGTTACAATCACTGCATCCTTGTGTTTTTAGTTCACCCTCTTTTCTTATCCATCCGCAGACATAACCATCACCGAATCTTTGATTACATCCATACCTATAACAACCAGTTCCGTTATTTACTTCTTTTCTTTTTGTTTTATCAAGATAAATACAATTATAACAATCATACGTTCTCAACATTTCATCCACTCCAAACATTTTTCTTTTGTTGTAAACACCGGATACCTGTTTGGTGTTTTTCTGTGTCCTGTATTGATGTTTGCATTTTCGCACATTAATAGTTCTGCTTTTATGGTTGTTTTTGTTTTTGTTACAATCCTAATCGGTTCAAAATGATAGATTGTTTCGTCTTTATAAACAACTGCTTTTATACATTTACATTCTAATACAACATTACCTGTATAACCCTCTTTTTTGGATTCTAAAACAAGAAACACTGCTTGTTCCGGTTCTATTTCCAGATACCTTTTTATCATTTCATTTTCCTTTCTATGAGACTGTATGCACTCTTTATCTTCACATTCCATACAATCAAGATAAGTTACATATAGTCCCATTGGTTTACAATATTTACTCATACTTAAACTCTAACACGGCACTTTTTGGTACAAATGGAATTTGCGGAATATATCTTTGCATTCCATTAAAATGGTATGCTCTTTCTGTTTCAAATGTTATATGTAACCAACTATACTCTGTGTATCTTCCTTCTCTTATTTGGCATGGACAACTTGCATACATATTATTTTTCTGTAGCCACCATCTTTTTATTCTAACATATCCAGATACTCTGTTTTTCATTTTATGTACTCCTTATTGTTTGCTTAACTTTTCTTGTTCCTATAAACCTAACTAATCCTGTACTCGAAACAGCTTCAAACATGTATTACACCTCCCGTTTCCTGTTCTCTTATATAATCATTACAACACTCGATACTGCACATTGGCTCTTGATGCCCTCTTTTTTCATTTTCTTCTTTCCACCATACTGTGAAAGGTTGTAATTTATCACCTTCTTGATATTTTCCACAATAACGACAAGCACAATTTCCACTTTTTGTATTTTTTATTTTGAACTGTTTCATTTTATTTTTCTCCTTCAACGATTGTTTTCTTTGTTTCTGTGATTATATTATAACAAAAGGGCTGAACAAAGTCAACCCATAATGTAAATTATTCAAATCTTTTTTCATAATATTCTTGTGTGAACATCCTTACAACAAAATTTCCTTGACAGAACATAACATTGTTATTTTTTAAATACCAAACAATAAACTTTTGAATCAGCTTGTTAATCATTGCAGCCTCTCCTTTTTTCTGCCATAACATACCTCTCGCATAGGACATTGTTCTGTCATCTTGCAATCATATCCTATACATTTTTCATGTCTCGAAACAAGCTTCCCTTTGTCCTGCAATCTGTGTTTATAATACTGTATCTTTTCCAACCTTGCAATATAAGGTTTTACTTGTTTGTAATCAAAATCATAAAGATATAATTTAACTTCTTGTGTATTTTTGTCCTCACACAACACGAACCCTTTTTTGATTCCCGTTAAATACATATACAATTGCAACTGCTTTTTTCCGCTTGCATGATTCTTTTGTTTTTTAAACGTAAAACTGTTCACTGACTTGATTTCTCCCACCATTTCACCAAAGCCATCTATGTTACATATAATATCTGGTGTAAACTGTAAATCAAACTCTTTTGCAAATTGTGTCTTGTCACAATCCAGAGGATGTGCATATCCTCCACGAATAAACAACCTTTGCCACTTTTCATGGATTGCATCACCCTCTGAAAATATCCGCTTCAATCCAACTGGTACTTGTTCACCCTGTGCCTGTTTGTAGAACAAACTCAACACTTGCTGTCTATAGCAAAACTTATCCTCCGAAACAATAACTGCACTTGCGTGTAGCCCTTTTCTTTCTGTAGTCTCCTGCCCTCTTGTCATTACAGATTTTAAAAACTTCAATTCATTTGGTATATCTTTATCTAAATAAAATAGAGCATTTAATTTTTGTTCTAACTCTTCTTCTTTATCACTCTGTATCTTTGTTCCATTTCTCGCCGCTTCTTTTTTAATGCTATCAACAATTCCCATTTTTTCACCGCCTTTTTTTAAATAACATGAACTGATAGAACATTTGTTTTTCTACATCCAGTGGAAAGACAGAATTTTTGTACTGCTTTTTGTTTCGTCTTTTCATATACAAAAAACTTATGTTCTGTCTTTTCCTTATCTGGATAAATCCTATAAAAAGTAATACAATACAAGACCATTATTGTTCTAACATTTCCTTATACTTTTTCTTATGCTCTATCATTATTTCTTTTCTTACTTCTTCGAGGTCTGCAAAGTCTATGAACCCTCTTTCATAGAATAATGGTATTTCACATTCTCCTTTTGGATTACACACCTTTGACTTTACCACCTTGCATTTCATTATCATTCCTATTGTTTCTTTGTTAGCACTATTATACGGGTTATGGTTCGGAATGTCAATATATCCTTTTCTTGCAACTTGGATTCTTAAACTGGCACTGTGCTTTAGCTTATGCCCTCCGGGCGTTTGTATGTTGTCTCCAAAAGGCAAAGCGTTCATTTTGTCACGAATCTGATTGATAAAGACAACTGTTGTTCCTGTCTGTTCTATCACATCTTCTAGTGTTGGCAGATATTTGTCCATAAGTCTAGCAACACCACCGATACGCATTTCCTGCTCACTGTCTGTATTTACTGCCTTTCGAATCTTGTCAATATCATCTTTCGGTTGCATGGATGGAACACTATCTATCACAATCAACGGTATTCCTTCCTCTGCAAATCTGATAGCACGATTGAACGCTTTTTCTCCATACCTTGCTCTATACACTAACATTTGTTTTGGTCTGTTCCCTAAAAGCTTTGCTCGTTCAGCGTCAAAGGTATTCCCAGTTACTATAATTTTATCATTTCTTCTCATTACCCACATCTTACTCGGCATTGTAAAGCAATACATATAACCATCTTTTGTTTTAAATCCTTGATATTTTGCTTTTCTAAGACTAACCTTATTACTTTTCAATCCACTACATACATTATAGCTTATTTTCTTTGTTTTTATTTTTCTTCCATCAATATATGTTTCTTCCACTCTCCTGTCTCTTGTTTGTATGTAAGCCGCATAACCTAATGTTACGTAAGCAAACTGTATAAAATCTGCGTCACTTTTATTTGTTGTACTAAAGCTAGGAACATGACCTACTTCAAATTGACATCCATCCCAGTGCTTCATTTCGTCCAGAACAATTCGAAATTGTTCTCTGTTCATGTTATACCACTCTTTCGGGTAGTGCTTACAATTCATTGGTGCGTCAAATATATAAAAACCATTAACAACTCTATACTCTATATTGCACCTTTCCAATAACATTGTAATTCTATTTATCTTCCTTGACTTTTTCAACCCAACATAACATTGTTTTGATTTTTTATTAGGAAAACTTCCATCTGCAAAAATACACACCATTAATCTAATTGTGTTTTCATCTAAATCAATTCCATTTCCACTATATCTGAATACTTTTGGTACACTTCCATTGAATCCATCTTTGTTCCAATCTAAAGAACACATCATGTCATGAAATGGTTTTATTTTAATTTCGCCTGTTCCACTTGCTCTATACACAACGTTGTGATGTTCTGAAATTACCATGTCAAGCCTATTTTTTGTCCAAACATGCCATAGCCATTTACTCTTTTTTTTGTGAAATTTCAAAGGCGTAACTAGTTCTGCTGTTCCATCTTCATTGTATTGTAACACTTTTTCACCTTGTTCATAATCACTTATCTTTTTCCATTTCTCACCATTAAAAAATTCGGTGTCTTTATCTACACACCCCTCAATCGGTATATCGAGACACATTTCATGCTGTGCCGCTAATTGATATGCAAGCGTTGTTTTCCCTGCTGATTCTGCCCCGAATATCTCTATTGTTCTTCCTTTTGGTACTCCCCCTCCGATAATTGCATCAAGGTCTGGCAATCCTGTACTCCAACGTGGAATATTTAATGCACCATTTTTATTTCCCAAACTGTAAACAATTCCATCTCCTTCTTTTTTTGATATCTCACTGCATAATTTCATTATCGCTTCTTTGTTCATTTCTTTCCTAGCCATTTTTAAATTCCTCCATCTCATTAATGCTAATCCCAACAATTCCTGCACTCTCTTCGCTTCCTGTTGGTTTAAAATATGCACCTTCTTTTTGTGGATACATAAACTCAAACATTAAATAATTCATGGCATCAAGTAAATATTCTTTGTTCCCTGTACGATTGTACGCTTCAATACACTTTTCATGGCTACCTAATGCGTCGACATAACCTCTTCCAAAATTCACCATTGCAGAACCATATTTGTAAAATGACGTTTGTACCCTGTTCTTTCTTAATTCATCCGCTTTCTCCGAATATTCTTGTTCATGTATATACTCTTTCATATTTTTCTCCTATGCTAAATAATATCCCTGTTCTTTTACCATGTTGTAATCTTCTTCCATTAACAAAATGTTTTCATTTTTCTTTTTTATTCCATAACAATCAATATCACAAGTTAACTCATACATTACTACACCATTATAATTTGTTCTATTTTCGTATGTGATGTTCGTTACATAATGTTCTACCAAATTCATATTTTTTTACCTCCCTAATAAACTGCTATTATACTTTACTACTCTGGACAAGTATCTTCGTTTATTAAACTCTAATGCTCCATGTTCTTTTAAAATATCAATCACTCTACTTGTTACCGCTCTTCCCTTACACCTATCATAAAAATCATCATAATCTTTAAATGCTCCATGTTCTTTTCTTTCATCCTCTATTGTCTTTGCCGCCTTTTCTCCGATGCCTTTAATGATGCTCAAACCTTGTTGAATTACATTTTCACCGTCCATCATACGCATGGAAGTTTTTGCAGTATAGTTTACATGAGGTAACATTACCACCGCATTGTCTTTTACTGCAAGGTGTGAATATTTGTGTATATCTACATCATTATCCGCATACTTCATTTTTACATACCAAAATTCCGCAGGATGGTGTATCTTGTACCACATCTGGTCAACTGATATCAGCGTATACCCTGTACTATGTCCTTTGTTAAAGCCATAAATCAGCATACTAGCCCATATTTCTTTTGTCTGTTCTTTTGTAAGCCCTTCACTTCTACACCCTTTAAAAAAGTCTTTTTTCATTTGCTCGATAATCGGTATGTACTCCGGTTTGTTTAGATTCTCCGCTTTTTTCATAATTTTTAACAAATCAAAACTTTGTTGTGGCGTTAAATGCCCTAGTTTCTGGGCAACTTCAACCGTCTGTTCTTGATATAACATTGTTCCATATGTTTCCTTGGTATACTTATAATAAGGTGTACTTGTGTCAACCTTTCCAGATAACTTGTTATAAGCGTATGTTTCGTGCATTTTTAACTGTAGAGGTGCAGGACGGTTCAAGGCGTTAACTGCTATCACATCCTCGATACAATCACATTTTATCATATCTAAAATCTTTTTTGGTGCTGATTTTTCCATCTGGAATATGCCATCGGTATTACCCTCTCTAAACTGCCTGTATATCTCTTGTTCTTCTCTATCTTCATCCGTTACAATATGCTCTGTGTACTCTTCCAATTCTCGCATTTCTGACATTGTTTTTAATCCTAACATATCAAATTTTGTACAATTAATATGTTCTAAATCATTCAAATCATAACTACTATTGTACATCCCATCTTTCCCATGTACAACCGCTGTGTAATTGGATATATCAGAGCCTACAACTGCAACCCCTGCGGCGTGCTTTCCAAGTTGTCTTATTTTTCCGAATAACTTAGAAAAGTGCTTTATGATATTATCATACTGACTGTTATAGATTTCAGCCCTTTCATCTTGTAACATTTTATTCATGTTCAAACTTCCATCTTCTTCGTACTCACGAATAAAGTGTTTGATTTCTGCAACAATTCTTTTATTTTCCGATTTGTCATAATCATCTAATTCTTTTCCACTTGTGGGTAATCCACATACGCCTGAAAGGTCATTAATAAGATTATCAATCTTATATTCCCCATAAGAGCATATCTGTACTGCTTGCCCCTTATACTTATTTACAACATAGTCAATGACTTCCTGCCTTCTATCTTTCTCAAAATCTACGTCTATGTCTGGTAGTTTCTTTTTCTCTTTTCTCATAAATCGGCTAAAATCAAGTTTGTACTTAATGCTATCTACGTCTGTGATTCCAATTGCATACGCAACCAAACAATTGCAAGCAGAACCACGTCCTGCGCCAACCGCAATGCCTTGTTCTTTCGCCCAGTTCACATAGTCCTGTACCATGAGGAAATAATCATCGAACCCATGATAATGTATCACATCAAGTTCCTGTTTACATCTCTGTATGTACTGTTTTGTGTTCTTCCCTCTCTTCTTCAATCCTTTTTGTACCATCTTACGCAACACTGTTTCGCTTGATTCTCCATTTGTTTCAATTTTAGGTAACACAAGTTCACACTCTGATAATATATCATCCTCAACGCTATCTTGTAACTTTCCAAGATTATCAACAAATTTCTCTGCTAGTTCAAACGCATTTTTAAATTTGTTCTTATAAGTTTTTGCAAACCGTTCTACAATCTCATACTCGCTAGGCATATACCTTTCTGAGTATGTGTTCTTTACATCAAGTGTTGTTTTTCCAATTTCGTGCATCTTACAATAAGTGTCAAAATCTTCCTTGCTTCCAAAATGGCTGTCTGACGTTAGTATGCACTTGATTTTCAGTTCCCTTGCTAACTTCATCAAAACATAATCTGTTTTCTGTTGTGTTCCATTTTTATCAATCTTATATGGTTGTATTTCCACGTATAAATGTTCTTTGAAAATACTTTTAAACTTATTTAGCAAACGTTCCGCTGTCTCAACATTTCCATTCATAATAGCTTGACTTGTTGCTGATGCAATACAAGCGGTAGAACATATTAAACCATCTGCATACTTTTCTAATAACTTAAAATCAACAATAGCCTTATAATAAAATTGTTTCGTATTTGCTTCTGTTAAAATGTGACACAAGTTTTCGTACCCTTGTTTGTTTCTTGCGAACAAACATAAATGGTATGATTTTCTTTGTGGTTTTTCTCTGTTAAATTTTGGTTGAAAATATACTTCACAACCCAACACTGGTTTGATTCCAATTTCTTTACACGCTAACCAATGTTGTACCAAACCTGTAATATTCCCATGATTACTTGTTCCTAATGCAGTATATCCTAATCCTTTTGCCCTTTTTGCTAATTCAATTGGTTTTCCAAAACCATCAAAAAAGGAATTTTCATCATGCCTATGTAAATCAAAAAAATTTCCCATGTTTGTTTCCTTCCTTTGTTCTCTTTCATTATAACAAAAGGGTTGACAAAAGTCAACCCCTAATTTTTTTATTCCCAATCGTCCTCTTCTTCGTCCCAATCATCATCGGAATCTTCTTCATCTGCTTCCTCTAACAAATCAAAGTAATATTCTTTTGTCTTTTTTGGTTTACACTCAATCCCACGTTCTTTACATAACTGGTATAATTCTTTTGCTGACATACTTTCATAGTCGTTAGTTTTTTCTTCGTCCCAATCGTCCTCTGGCTCGTTCATTTTACCTTTTAATTTGTTTTGTTTTGTTTTGTTTCTTGTTTTCTTTTCTTCCTCTTCATCCTCAAAATCTTCTGAATTGTCTGCCGGATATGCTTTATCAATACATTTTAAAATAGCCTGTTCTGACATTGCTTTCACTTTTGTATTTCTAAATTTCAGCTTCTCTAAAGGAATCACGCTATATGTTGTGTTCTGTCCTTTTCCGATTCTTTTAATCTCATAATCTCTATCGCACAATGTTCCATAGCTTTCGTATAAAGAAGCCAGAGCGGGTACAGGAGAACAGTTATTTGTTGCCGCCATCAATAATTTAACTTCTTTACTCTCATAATCATAAACAGACCATACATACATACTCCGAGTTCTCAAATCCTCGTTTTCGCAATATTCACAATCACGTCCAAACTCTTCTTGACAAGGTACATTGATTCCTAACTGGAAGCTGTCGTGAAACTTAATTTCAAGACCATCTTCCATGTCATTTAAGAATCGAACACGTATCTTGCTATCTTCTTTAAAATACAAGAACTTTCCTTTGTTTGTTCCGCTTTTCTTAATTTCATTTTTAATGCTTGATAACTTAATTTTTCCCATTTCTTTGTCTCCTTTTTTTATTTTTTTAAAAATCGTACATTAAATTCATCGACACGAACTGCACAAAAATTTTTTGGGTTGATAATATATCCTGCAAAGTTAACATAAGCAGATGTGTCATTAAAATAGCACATCCTTATTGTTCGTTCAATAGAATTTATCTTTTCTAACTCTACACTTTTTACTTCCTTTGCAAGTTCTGTCAAAAGTTCCTTGTCAAAAGCAACTTTGTCCTCTTCCCTTTCGAACCCTATAATTTCTGTATATTCGTCACAAATGTTTTTGTACTCTGGACTATCTTCATCATAACACTTTTCAATTACGTTGTCAATACGCAATTCTTTCATTGTCTGAGCATGAAATAACGTCATTCCCATCTTTACTTTAACGCCTACTTTCACGTCTGTTTGCCTCCTTTGTTTGTTTGATTGCTAACTTTAATTCTTGTTCTTTCATTTCTCCAACATCTTTTTTGTCCTCTGGATATTGAAAACGAATCACTTTAAAAAAATGTTTCAAATATTCTGTTCCTCTTTTTCCTGCTTTATCATTGTCTAAAGCGGACACAACAGTTGTTACACCCTTATCTTTTAACTTTTGTACTTGTTCATCTGAGATATGCCATCCTAGAATTGCAACAACATTTTTTATATGTCCTCTTGTTCTCAAACTTAAATAATCCATGAATCCCTCGCATATATACACAACTTTGTTTTGTTCATAATTTCCACACAAAGTATCACGCTTTCTGAATCCTTCGTTATAAAAATATTTCCTTTTCTTCTCGACATACTTGTTCGTTGTTCTTCCCACCCATCCTTTAAATTCTCCGTTGTCAAAGATAGGGAATAATATCGGATAAGCAATATTGTAGCTTACTTTGCAACGTGAAACATTTAACGCTTTTCTACTGAACCCTCTCTTATTCATGTACTCAAATGCTTTTTGTTCTTCTTTTGTTTGTATGTCATTCCAATCCGTTTGTTTGATTCCATAATAATAATCATATGCTTCACACAATGCTTGCTTGTTCTGCAATCTTCTTTTCTTTCTATATTTCACATTTAGCTTTTTTACTTCTTCACTGTTTAATATTTGCTCTAGTAGCACGCAAGCTTGTAAATCATTTAACTCCGGTTGTGCTTTTATTACAAAATCTAAGGCATTTCCTTTTATTCCGCACCCAAAGCAATAGAAAGAACCATCTTCTAGACATATTCGCATAGACGGGTTAATATCATCATGGAATGGGCAAATAATATTAAAATCAGAACTCGTTACATCTGCAATCAAACCATAATACATCAATACTTTTGCAAGTTCCTTTCCACCATACTGGCGAATCATATCACTACCTCTTTATTTCTGTTAATCTTATATATGGCTCTGACATTAACACTTCGTAACATCCTGCAATATCTTTTTTGTTTATCTTTCCTGTATCATACAGATAATCAAGTTTTGTTTCGTTTGCTTCTTCTGAAACATTAATAAACTTCTTAAACTTTTTAGCGTCCACTCCACAAGATTTCAAATATTTCACAAGTCCTTGCATATCATTTACAGTATATGTCTTTTTAACGACATCCTTGTATATCTCTTTATTTAACTTCTTTTTCAATTTGTCTAAAAACCAAATTACTTTTTGTCTGCGAACTCTTGTTACATTTAATTTCACATGGTTCGTGTAATAGTTCAATCCATCATTCAATTCTACCTCGAAAGTGTTCTGGTCTTTCGGTAAATTTGTAAACATAAAATTTGAGATTGCCACTTGTTCTTTTTTCTTTACTTCGTCATAAAAAGCGTCAATTCTTTCCTTTTCCTTCTTCGCTTCGTATAGCTTTCTCACGCTTTCCTTAATAATATTTGTTTGTTCTTTCATTTATCTTTCTCCCATTTCTATTTCTTTGATTCCATAAAAAACACTTGATATCTTTCGGAAACCAACTTGCCCTTTCGCTGTCTTTAATGAATAACAATTCTTCAAAACCTAATACAAATTCTTTTCCGAAGAACGTTTCCGCTTTTACCAATTCTTTTTTGCGATTAATTCCTTTGACAATTCCTTTTCTTAATTTTTTGCCAATCCATCCGCTAGCCGCTTCCACAACCTCAACAAAGAGTACAGTGCTTCCTACTTTCAAATCTTTATCATATACAAATTGTGGTTTTCGCACCCCGTACTTTTTCTCAATTTCTTCTATTGTCGTTGCAAACATTATTTTGTTCTCTTTCACTTCTTGTGTATTCTCGCATGATGAATTGCTATAACCTGCACAAGTTTTCACATCTTCACACTTTGTTTCCGCTTTCTGTTCTTCTCCTGCTTCGTCAATTGCTTTCTGGATATCACTATCAATGTCTCTCTGTTCTTTTTCATAACGGACTAATCTTTCAATCAATTCAGCTTTTGTAAACTTGTGTCCTTTATGCTCTAATTTTAACCCTCGCTTTCTACTTTCATCTTTTAACTCTGCCACTTTCATAACTTCAAAATTCATATTCTCCATTCTTCCTTTTCTCCTATATTTATTTGATATATTTATTATATTATCCAACCTTTTGTTTGTCAATATTAAATTATAAAAAACAATATTCGTAATAATAATGGTAACACAAAGAACCCTATTGCACAAACAAACATTTCAAACTCTTCAAAAGTTACGCCCCATTCTCGCCACAATCTTTTTATTTTTCTTTTCATTGTTCCATTCCCTCCTATTTTACAAACAAAACATATCAACATAGCTATTTCTAAACGTTGATGTTTCTCCATTTTCAAAATATAACACAAGGTATTCGTGACAATCATCAATGCAACTATTGTCTGTTTCTTCTTCAATTTTTTGTTGCTTATTCTCCTGTAACAACTTCAAACCCGATTACATTTTCATATTCTACAACTTTCTTGTTCTCTTTCTTGTTCTCAAAAACTTCCTTACTTGCTGTATATTTGCACTCGTTATAAACATCTAACTTAACATGTCTCTCATTCATAAATCTGTTCATCATAACCTTTTTCTCCTTTTTGTTTGCTTTCCTTTAACTTGATATTATCATAACATACATTTTTCTGTTCGTCAATACTTTTTTTTAAATATTTTTTAAATATTTTTTAAATATTTTTTAAATATTTCTACAAAACAAAAGCACACCTTTTGGTGTGCTATGTTCTAATATTCAAAACCAATTCTTCTTGTTCTTCTTTCCTCACCCTCTCCATATTGCGGATAAGGCGGTATTTGTCTATAATTGTTCTTTGTTGTAAATCTGTCATTATACTTTTTCTTATACTTTTCATGGTACTTATCTTGCACGCTCTGAATCGCATTTACATCATATCCTGTTCCATTTAAGCTTTCATACAACCGCATGATTTTCTTGATTTCCTTTTCTACACCAAGCACGAGTTCTTTCAGAAATTCATAATCAGAATGTTCTCCCATCTGTAGCAATTTGTTACAAAGTTCCTTGAACAATTCTTTTGTTTCGGTTTCCCATTCATAATAAGTTTTCAATGCCATTTTTGTGTACTTTGGAATCACACTATCATCAATATCATGTGTTGTATGTCTTTCCCATTCCTTTGGTATGATATTCATTCCTGTACAACCAACAGTAGGAAGAATTTTGTGGTGAATATCAATGTACCGTTTATGTACCTTCCTTTTCTCTGAACACTCTTTCATGTACTGATATTCGCACATTCGTTTAAATCCCTGTAAACCGAGAAAACAAAAATAATCTGCTAACTGTTCATGGAAATTTAAAGCCTTACACATTCTTTCGTCAAGTTTCAAATAAACATCTCCCACCATTCTTGCTCTTTCACTATTGTTTGTTTTAATATTTCCAATGTTCATACTCCCCTGCATAGAATCCGTTCCAATTCTCATGTCCATTGTGTTTCTTGTTCTTCTGTCATAATCTTCTCCATTATCATTTCGTCTGCTTTGTTCCTGCATATCATAATCGTTCATGCTTTAGCCCTCCCTTAATTCGTTTAACATTTCCAAAATGTCATTTAACTTTTTGTCTTGTTCTTCTAAATGTCTATGTACATCCTTCAGCACATTTCCCATTGTTTCTTGTAAATCGCTCTGCGATATGTTCTCACCATAGTTCGCAACTCCCAAGAAAAAACCTACAAACGTCATAGCATCCAAAAGATTCCATCTTTTTTCTTCTCCCATAATTACACTGTTGCCGGTGCTGTTGGAACTACCGGAAAATTAAAAGATGTTTTGCAAAGTTCACAGGAAGAAATAACAAAAGAAGCTGTGTCCGTCGCAACATTTGTATGGTATACTCTCCTGCTTCTAATCTGGTCGGCATGAACATTATTTCCGCACTTTGTTCTTAACGGATACTGTGTTGTTCCAGTTCCGATTGTAATCGCAACCGTCTGAGCGGATGTTACATTCGGTAATGCCTGTGCAACACAAATACAAACTTTTTCTTTGTTACTATACGTTTTCTGTGGAATGTTTAACACCAGAACAGAACCTACAAGCGTTACGCTGTTTGTCCGAACAAAATGTTCACAACCTCCACACCCAAATCCATTGTTATTATACAATCTACATGGCATTTGTTTTACCTCCTTTTTTAATTAAACAAATAAGTTATTCAAATAAACAAAGGGCGGTTTATAACCGCCCTAACATCACGCATTAAGCGGATTTTTTAGCATCCACAGCTACAGTTGTTGTACCCATTTCCATAGCCATTATATCCTACTCCTAAAGGGTTGCCATAGCAACAATTAGGGTTTGGAACAACATAAGCAGGAACAGGACAATCATTTCCAGTGCGTCTGATAATTTCCGCTGTATTAGCGTCCATAGCCGCTCTAAGAACTGCATTTTGGTCTGCCTGTGAAGCCGCAAGTCTAAGACTCTGGTTTTCTGCCTGTAAGGTAGAAATCTTGTCTTGGCAAAGGTAGTCAAGAATTGCTCTTGTTCCTGCGTTCTGGCTCTCAAGAATATCTCTTGTGTTATTGTTCATTGTGTTCTGCAAGTCACAAGTGTTCTTTGCCATATTGTAGTTTACACCCTGTATTGCTTCTCTTGTTTCACAACAACAATTTGCTAACTGTGAAGAAAGATTACAGAATCCACGTTCTACGCCATTAAATCCCTGCATCATTCCCATGTTTGTGTTCTGGAAACCATTTGTGATTGTGTTGTTTAAAGCATATGTACTGTCACAAATGCCCTGCTGTAACGCATTAATCCCAGACTGCAAGTTGTTTAATGCAAATCCTTCATTCACATCTGCACGAGTAGCCCATCCTTGGAACCCTGCTCCCTGTGTTCCGCCAGAACCATTTCCGAAGCCATTTCCCCATCCATTGTTTCCCCATGCTAAAAGGAAAAACAGGAAGAATATCCAATAGCCACCATCACCGAACATTCCGTTTCCGTAACTGTTCCCATCTTTTTGTAATGCTAAAGCATCTGCAACGCTTAAGCCGCTTCCGTCCATACCCATAGTATGTACCTCCTTTTATTTTTTTATTTATATAAACCATTAAAGGCTTATATCTTAATTATTTTATTTTCCTAGCATACCGGAAAACTGCTGTTCAAACTGTTTATACGCTTCATTAATATCAATCCCTCTTTGTTTGCACAAATTACTTGCTATCTGTTTCAATTCTTCCTCAGATTTCCCTTGCGCCATCTGTTGCGCTCTTTGAAACAACGGGTTACTTTTTAGCATCTGGTTCATCATTTTTTGAATCATAAGCAATTTCTCCTTTCAACACTTCTATTTGTTTCTTTAATTCTCTTACTGCCCTATCAAAATCTTTCTTTAAGACATAGGTAACATTGTTTTTATCCTCTGTTTGTTTTGTTTCGTTTTGTTTTTGTTCCTTTTCTTGCAACACATAAGTTTTTAGTTCCGCTGAACCGTCTAACAATATTTGCTTTGTGTAAATACACTTGTTTGCTAAATCAGTGAAAACGTACAGGCTTCCATCTAGGTCTATCATACTTGCTTTTGCTTCGTCATAACTTGACACTGGTCTACCTTTCAAAGCCTGTACTGTTCCCAACTGATTGCTTGTCTGATAAGTGTTCTGTGGATATGTACCTACATTATATTGCTGTTCTATCTGGTTCATTCTTTGTTGCGCCAACTGCTGTTGATACGGATTTGCAACATAGCCATTTGTATAGTTATACATCTTTGTTTACCTCGCTTTTTTCTTTTATTCATTTTTTTTTATCTTACAATTTTATTATAATATGGGAATTTTTATTGAAGTATAAAGAAAGTATACAAATTGTACACTTAAAGAATAACAATAAAAAAGGAGTGCTTCTGCACTCCTAATTTACTATCTTGCCGACTTTCATTAATAACTTTTTGTGTTTCTTTTTCACATTGCTTTCTGACATTCCTAATTCATCCGCAATATATGTCATTGGTTTTTGTTCTTTGTAATGTAACCATAAGATACGCTTTTCTTCTTCGCTCAACATTGTTTGGCTTACAACGCTTTCAAAATCTCTAATAGATTCCATTTGTTTTAATTTCTTTCTTGTTTTTGCTGTATTTTTATCCATGCGAACCACTCCCCATGAACTTTCCACATACAGGGCATTTGTTCGGATTTCCTTTTTGTTTATTCCTTGACTTGCCAACTCTTGTTCTTGTTACTGTCATTTTAGATGTCTTTGTAACTTTTACGCTTGCTTTTGGCATTATTCCTCACCGCCCTCTGTATGTACCGCATTATCGTTGTACTGACTACCCTCTACATAACTTGCATTTGCGCTTTCACCATCTGCACTTACATCTATATCACTACTGCTATCAATTGTTTCTGTTTCAACATAGTCAAATTGACTTTCATACCAGACGAAGCCGCTATATCCGATTACCGCTTCAAAGAACATAAGGACGATTAATAACACGATTACTTTATCTTTCAATCTATTAGATTTTCTGTACTCCTTTTGAACATCCAACAATAGATTTTCAAATTCATTCGGCATTTTTTCTCACTCCTTTTTTTGTTACATTTTAAAAAACAAATGTTCCGGTTATATTTATAATCACGGATGTACCCCACCAATTTGGGTCTGGAATAAAGCAATATAGATATCCATCTACCACGTTATAATATAAATCGAATTGTGTTGCTCTTCCGACATATACAGGGTACTGTTTGTTCTCCGTACACGTTCCAATACAAAAACCTATTGCTATGCAATCATCACCTGTTGGATTTCCTGTCGAATCTGGTATCTTTGTCAATTCATGGGAATATAAAATGTCTCTTACATCAGTCAATGTTGATGTTACCAACTTCTTTAAATTCAAAATTTTATACGAACCAATAGGCTTATTCATAGGCAAAGAAGATGTGGATAAAATTTGTATAAAAAAATTAAATAAATTCATTTCTTTGTTATACAAGATTGCATTTGCATGATGTAAAGTTGTAACATTTGGAAATCCATAATTTGATTTTTCTTGTAAACCTTTTAAATTTTTCCACTCTTTCACATCTGTAATATTTTTTTCTAATTGCAATGTACCTTCATTCAATCCATTTATTTGTTCCTGTAAATTTCCTGCCACATCACCACTCAACTGTCCTTTTACTGTATCGAACCACACTTTGAACGCATTTGAAAATTGTAAGAACAATTCTTCTGTTTCTATTTGTTCAACAGCTCCTTTTACGAATCCACAATAAGAATCATCCGGTCTACGGTCTGTTATCACAGAATCAGTTATCGTTGCAACCCCAACACCTAAACTTATCGTTGCTAACACTAACTCGTGTTTCACTCCGTCATTTACTGGTTTCAAATTTGTTACGCCCTCTTCTTTTGTTACCAATATTTTTCTCTCTGACCGACTTAACGTGCAACATATTTTTATTTGTTGTTCATGCCCTGTCGAATTTGGTGAGATTATCATGTCCATATCTTCATCCAACGTGTACCAATATCCCTCTATAAATGCAGAGCCTTTTCTTACCGTGATTGTCAATCCACTTTTTGCAACAACCTTTAATTGGTTTGTTGGATTGATAAACACCCCATCGGATATAAACTTTGAAAAGTAATTTGCAAAATCTGAGGAATCATATACTCGGTCATATTGTCCTCCGACTTCTCTTGCATTAAAAAACCCGCTTTGTTCTGCCATGTTTTATCTCCTTTCTTTTTTCTAATAAAACAATAACATATTTTTATTTTTATGTCAATACTTTTTTTAAACTCCTAGAACATATCTAAGCACAAAAACATTATTAATAAACTTTATTCCAGACGCACCAGTCAATGCACTACTACCATTCGACTTATGCCCTGCTATTTTATATCCCTCTCTAAAATATAAATATTTTGACGAAACACCTCCGGTTTCATTGCACATCATAAATGCATATCCTCCACCACTAGGTTTTAATCTTAGGATTTCTTTTGGTACAAAATGGGTGTTCCACCAATAATCTTTCTTTTCTTTATTAGTATAACCGCTCCACACTAAAACGATTCCATTTTTTTGTTCTTCAAAAGCTTCTTTCAGCTCTATCACTTGCGTTTCGTTCATGTAAGCACCACCATCACCCCAAAGAACTTTCTGTGTCCATATCAGCTTATCAATGTCTGTAAGTTTGTTTTCAAGGTATATGATATCATTCTTGTTCTTATCAACTGTACTTCCCATTTCCTGTAACTGTTCAGATGGCTCTCTGTTTATTGCTCCATAGGTAAAATCAATGTCAATAATCTCTCCAAACTCCTGCCA
>NFYX01000001.1_pt1 | contig 33158 bp, 35 predicted proteins | sample 1092271 | NCBI WGS metagenome assembly NFYX01 (sample SAMN03609883, study PRJNA323583) | gut metagenome | isolation source: feces | host: Rattus norvegicus | place: Denmark: GeoCenter | collected 2013
AACCCAGCGTTTAAGAAGGAGGAGTGGACGTTCAGAAAGATCAAGAGAAACGGAAAGGACACACTCGTTGTCGACACTAAGGTCTACGATGTCGAGCCAAAGGCATCAATGGAGAGACTCGTCTCAACCGAGTTCCTGAAGGAGACTTACGCAACAAAGGAGGTCTACGGAGATTTGCCAAAGGATAAGGTAGTTGCTTTATTGAAGAACAAGCCAGAGAATATGTCAGACATGGACTACCTCGACGGAAAGACAGTTACATCAGATATCCTCACTTACGGCCGTATCATTTGCACCAAGGACAGAATGACCCCAGGAGAGAAGGCAACAGTCACAGTCAGAATCAAGCTCTACTTCTCATGCGTGAAGATGATCCAGTCTTATGCACACATCGGAAGAAGCAAGTGGAGCGAGGACGTCACAATCACAAGAGAGGGAGGAAAGATCGTCATCGGATCACACGTTACCTCAGACAGCATGATCGGATATGCTCCAAACGATCCAAACGACGCAGACTATGAGGGTGACGGAGAGCCAAACGGAGACGACAAGGGAGATGACGGCGATGGAGATGACACCGGAGCGTACCTTGACCCAATCGTGCCCGCAACGAACTACACCGACGCAACGAGATCTAGCAGAAAGGGCTTCAGAAGCAAACAGTAAGTAACTGAATATTCTAATGACTACTAGCTACAACTTTCGCCTTGTCGCAACACCAACAAGCTCCGGAATACAGAAGTCGGAGACTACAAAGGTGAGGGAGATACTCACAAACTTCGTAAGGAACAGCGCATCCGCAGAGTACTACTGCTTCTGGGGGTGCTACGGAGAAGCGGCACAGTCAACTCCAAGCGACAAGAATAATTACGTCGTCATCGACGGAAAGTACTACGCAAAGGAGACGGCATTCCACACAGTATCGGGATACGAGAAGGTCAGGTTCGAAGACGCAGTGGATAAGACACTGTACCACCCAGGAGGATCTAATCCAGCACCAGGAAGCAATCTCCCAGAAGACGGAGACGGCGAGATTACAACAAAGGAGAGACTCACAACTATATACATAGACGAGAGTGGAAAGCAGAGCACAAAGAAGTGGGTGCCAGAAGATGCAATCCCAAGTCAAACACCATCAGCATCTAATACATTCACATTCGCAGCAGTGGAAGGAGAGACATTCATAGTATATTGCGGATACGATAACAACTACGGATATCAATTTGCATTCCAAGAAATAGAAGGTGGAGTAGAGTGCCCATGGACATACGAAAAGCGGTTCAACATATTCAACGCAGAGTACACAACAGACTATAAGCAAGGAGCAAACGACTACAAGCTTTACGCTGTTTCAGATGAGGTTAATGGAGTATTCCCAGGAACACCTATGAAATCTAAATAATCTATTACTATGTGCGACTGTAAGACAAAGATGTATTTAGCTCCCGCTCCAGTAGAGACAGGACAGAAAACACCCGCTCAGGCATATAATGTGTTGTTGGGGATGAGAAGAAAGGATGAGAAAAACGATATGTATTACTGTTTCTGGGGTATTCTCGATTTTATAACAACGACAAGAGCACTTTATGATAGCTTGAAGGAATGCGAGAAGGATAACTGGGTGAAGAGAGGAGAGAACGAATATGTAAAGAGAGAGACAAACTTCACGATAGTGCCAGGATATGAAGAAGTGACATTCTCAGAGGCAAAGGATAAGTCGCTATACCATCCCGGACGCGCTAGAGGGCCATTCAAGGATGTTTCAATTGAAGATGACCCAGGATCATCGGGAGATGATGGAACCGGAAGCTCATTGCAGAAGAGAAAGAAGGAAAGAAAGGCACCACAAGAGGCCGTTGGCGATACAAAACAGACGGAATGCATACTCTCAAACGACAGATCTTTCATTCTCTACTGTACACCAGAGCCTTTCGATTATGTCTTCCAATACCAAGACAGCACGGGATTCAGATCACGAACAGAGAAGAACTATCTCTTCCAGATTCTAGATGTGCCAACAGACTCATACATCGGATGGACATACACAAACAGAATGGGAGTGTTCAGAGCTAAATACAAGCAATACGGCGCAAATAATTACAAGCTTAGTCTCATAGAAGGAGGAACTCGTGGAACTGTATGGGGAATGGGTGAAAACACATGGTTCCTGAGAACCGGAATTCTTAACAAAGAGAAAGTATGGGTTTAATTACCTGCTCCAGGAGGATTCTTACTACTGAAGTATAAGTGAGCTGCTTTGTAGCCAGTGTGTATTACGTTCCATGGATACATCACCTCCACTCTTCCATATAGTGACATATTCATAAGATCGTGGTCTTGATCAGAGTTGTATTCAGTAAAGAATTGAGGCTGCCACCATCCCTGTCTTGTAACTTTTAAGACATCTCCTCTTGGATCGTAGCAGACAATCTGAGGGTCGTCGGGTCCAGCTGCATTTTCAATCCTATCATCAATGAGTCTTATATAGAATATTATACCATAGTGAGCTCCGGTAAATATAACACACATCTTGTCCGTAACATTTCCGAGGAAGAACGTCTCATGATGTCCAACGTCCCAATCTCCTCCCTTTTCGTGATCCCAGGCAAGGATTGTTCCGTCACCGAGTATGTATGCAACTTCGAATTCTCCCTTCAATCTTGTTATTGTTCCATTCTGGAAGCTTGTGAGATCACCCTTGTTGCTGTGCATGTAATCTGATGCAGGTACTATTGTCTTTGCTTCCTGCTGAAGGGCTGGTTTATAATAGTCCTCTCCATAGTTATCAATAGTATATGGACCATCTTTCCACATGAGCTCCCTTTCCGATATGACATTCTTAACTAATGGTACATACAGTATATCGTCGCACGATGACTTAGGAGTAGGGTATCCTTCGGATGAATTCCATCCACTCCCAGACAACGGTATTCCAATATTATCATTCTTAACGTGTTCCTCTACCTCTTTCTTAGTCTCACTTTCCCTAACCTTTTCTTCCTTCTTTGTTTCTTGATGCGTTCGTTCTCCCGTAGAAAGTGGAGTGCACCGTCTTCTTGATATCGTCCTTTGCATAAATAAAGAGTTCGTTTACAGAACTAATATGTTATAATAATGTGCGAAAACAAAATCACAATGTACCTCGCGCCTGCACCCATCGAGACTGGTCAGGACACGCCATGTAAGGCGTATGCTACTCTCTTGAGCATGAGGAAACTGACGGAGACAAATGATATGTACTATTGCTTCTGGGGTCTTCTCGACTTCAAGACAAAGACAAAGACATTGTATGATAGTCTTACGAAAGAAGAGCAGAACATGTGGGTTAAAATAGACGAGAACGTGTATGCCAGAAAAGAAACAAACTTCACCGTGGTACCCGGCTACGAAAACGTTCCATTCAGTAAGGCAAGCGATAAGTCGCTCTATCACCCTGGTTCAAGCTCGATACCATATCAGGATATAAAGATAGAGTCGGACGATACAATAGGTGACTCAAGACAGAAGAGTAGGACAGGAAAGATGCAAGGTCAGGACGCAATCATAGGAGACACTCAGCAGGGAAGATGTATATATACAACCAAAAATTCCTATATTCTTTACTGCACTCCAGAACCCTTCGACTACTTGTTTAAGACAGAGAACGGTGGATCTATTCTAACAAGAGTGGAGAAACAGTACTTGTTCCAGCTCCTCGAGGTTCCCCACGACTCTATGGTCCCATGGACGTACACTAATAGGATGGGAGTTTTCAAGGCAAATTACGGAAAATACGACGCAAACAACTACACACTTTCTGTAATAGATGGAGGAACTAAAGGAATTGTATGGGGAATGGGAGAAAATACATCATTCTTAAGAGAAGACATTTCCCACGTAATTTAAATTTAACTAATTACGAATTAGTAAAACATATTCATCTCCTTTATGAAGTACATTCCATGAGTACATTAAAGTTACTTCTCCATATAAACAAAGATTTCTCCAATCTCCGGGTCTTTCATCATTCGCAGCATGTTGTCTCCATGGATTATACCACCCTTGACAAGTTGTCTTTAATACATGACATAAAGGCTCATAACAAACTACTTGTGGTCTATCTCTTCCTGCAGCATTTTGAATTCTATCATCAATGAGTCTTAGCATAAATGCAAATCCCCATCCTTTTCCATGAAAAATCAATGTAAGAGATTTTGTTAATGTAAATGCATAGTCATGATGTGAAGTTAAACAATCATCTCCTTTATTTTGGTAACAATATGTAATTCCATCTCCTAATATTGTAAATGGTACAGATCTTCCATCTTTTGTCAACCAAGTATATGAATCATTACCTATACCTAGATTTGTTCTCTCTTTAATAATTCTAATATTTTCTACTATATATTCATTCCAATACTTAGATTCTTTTATAGTAGCGAATTTATATCCATCTTTCCATCTCATTTCATCTTCACTTATAACGTTCTTAATTAGAGGTACAAAAACTTCTTCACCATAACTATTATTCGGAACTGAATAAGGTTTTTGCTCATCTTCTTCACCACCAAAAACTGGTAGATTTTCTTGGATATCTTTTTTCTCTTCCGATGTAATTTCTTCATTAGAGGCGACGTTTCTTTCATGTTCACTTTTTTCAATCCTTCTTTGGACTAGTGGCGTTCTTTGACTTCTTATCATTACTTATTTAGATTATATTTATAAGTTATATAAATGTATTAGGATTAAATGAGTCGTAGTCTCATGTGTTTGTGTAATGTGTACACTCGCCAAAACAGAGGATTCGTGGAACTAGTTTGTATGATTCATTTCATATAGTATCTTAATAAGGACTCTATCGAATGGGGGTATTTCAGAGTTTGAGTCTATGTAAAATGCGATTGCGTCCAGAAGGTTGTCCCTAGGAATGATGACTCCTCCAGATGGAAGCACAACGCTCTCAGTCTTTCTGTAGTATGGGTATATCTCGTTCTCGCAGAATGAGTCAACTATCTCATATCCTTTTCTTCTCAGTATGTAGGATGTGCATCCATTGAATAACATATCATGGTATCCCTTTAAGTCTTCCTCCTTGACATCACTTTCATATGCTCCTCTTCTGACGTCGTAAACACTGAACAGCTCTTCTCCTCCAAGGACTATGCTCTCTACTGTGCACCCGTTGAAGTACGCGTATGGCCTCACTTTTACACTGCACCCTATGCTTGATAGAAGTGCGACATTGAGAGCTGCCTGCCTTCTCATCTCCTTTAGTGAGACGACAATATTAGGCTCTGTTCTAATGATTGGCATGACTGGTCCATGCGTGACACAATAGGACATGTTATCTGGAATTAAAAGATCCAAATAGATTATTTTACTAGAACAATAGTTTATGAATAAATTCGTCTCTAGGTTCGATCACCGAGCTCAGTGCCAACTTTTTGTTTAGGTAGCTAATAATATTTGTAACTCGTGAATCATCTGGTGTGTAACTTCTCTCTGGTGTGTATACTTTGATCAGCTTTGTGTAGAAAATGTAGTTGTACGACTTTGTGTGCTGTTGCGTTATTCCGTACCCTCTCTTAGCAAGGAAGTGGATTGCCGTTCCCGTGAAGAGCATCTCGTGGTATCCTTCTATCTTTTCCTCTTCTATTCCGAGGTTTCCTGCAGAGTACCATACGCCGACCTCGTGGAAGATCTCCTCTCCGTCCTCTGTGATCATTTCAACCGAGTCTCCTCTGAGCTCATCATCATCGGATCGTAGATACACCTTGCAGCCGTTGTCAACAAGCAGCGCTATAAGAAGCGCCATCTGTCTCTGCGTCTCCTCTCTTGGGACTTCTGTGTCAAGTGTGGCACTCATTTACTCAATTATCCAGTTTTCTTTTTCTCCCCTCTTCGATACTGCTCTCTATGCGTGCGTTTATGACATCATTCATGTGCTGCTTTCTCTTCTTCGACTCCATCTTCTGTACTGTTCCCGATAGGAGGTCTTCGATCACATCCTTTACGACCACCTTTGGCGAGATCATCTCTATCTCCTCTCTAAGTATGTCCAGCAGCTCTCTACTCCTATTGTTGTTTACTGGTACGTTGACGACTTGCTTTGGTACAATTTCGTATCTTACTATGTCCTCGTTCATCGCGTTCTTTATTTCTCCCTTCAGTGTGCTTATAACGTTGTTTATGTCCGGGAGTTCCTTTCTCTCTCCGCAGTATTTGAACGTGACTCTTCCCATTCCGTAGCCTGGCTTGTCAAATGCTCTCTTGACCACTCTCTCGATGACGTCCATTGCGTTTTCACCGACATTTCTTGGAAGCGACACCTTCTCGTTGATGACCCATGGCGTGTCCAACTGAACCATCTCGAACCTCACGGGGTCTGTCTCCATGATTATGACTGACTTGCATCCTATGTCCTCCTTTGAGATGCGCATTGGGTGGCTTGATCCTGGCTGGATGCTCTTTCCGTCGTTGTATATTACGCAGTCGTGCTCGTGGCCGTATATCACATAGTCGAATGGTAGCTTCTCTCTTGGGAACGCAGGCTTTCCGAACCTTGCGACCATGTCCTGGTGTATCAGGCATATCTTCACGGAGCAGTTTACTATTGGCTCGCATACTCTCACTCTGTCCTCTTCCCACATTCTGCATGCCTCCTCTTGGTCCATGTAGTCTATGCCGTATATCGCGACGCTCTCTTCACCTTTCTCTATTACAAATGGGTACATCGTGTACATTGTCTTTCCTCTCTCCTCGTAGCACTCTGTCTCCGGGGATTCAACATATCCAAATGATTTCAGGATCTCAAGGGATGATAGTGACTTTCCATCATGGTTTCCGGCTATTGCGACAAATGGTATCATCATCGGGGATACAAGTCTTCTCTTTCTCCAGCACACTCCGGCCTTTTGCTTTCCGCAGAGGTAGTGCTGCATGAGATCGGCTGTTCTTTGCATGTCATGTGACAGACACGGACCATCGAAGAAGTCTCCGGCGTGTATTATAGCATCAACGTCTCTGTGTATTGCCTTTGCTAGGATCCTCTCGAACTGGAGGTACGCCTGGTGCCACAAGAGATCGCATTCTTTTCTTCTGTGTCCAAGGTGTGTGTCGCTACAAACAAGTATTCTCATCGTCTTTTCTAGATGGCACTATCGATCCACGCATTCCTCAACGCATTATTTTTTTTAGACGCAGAAGTTTTATCCAGAAATCCCCACTTTTTGGGCGCGATATTAGTATCCAGTTCCCCTATTACTTCGGGAAATCTCCCTAATCGCCCGTGTTGGGGCATTTACCCCATGAACCTTGGGGTGTTTCGTGTTTATTCACAAGCCACGTATGCGATCGGAGATGGCACTGATAATCCAAACTGCATACCCAATGACCGCATCCGTTGACGCGACACAACAGCCAAAGGAGACACTCAAGGACTACTACGAGAGCGACGGTGTCCGGTTCTACAAGGCGAGCCCATCTGAGGAGAAGAAGCCAAAGAGAAAGAACGAGGGCAAGATCCTCTACAGGGTCTACGACACGGACATCAGGACAAGGCTCGAGGAGAACTCGGAGTACTTTGTGCGCGAGTGGAAGCAGGACGAGTTTTCACAGTACGAGTCGTACGTACTCATAGATATCTACGGAAGGGAGATATTCTCGAACAAGTTCATCAATAGAGTCATCAAGAACCTGCCAAAGAAGGACAACATCCAGCTCCACATCACAACGGGAAAGATGCGCAAGTTCACATCCCCGGCGACAGGAGAGACTGTAGAGTACATCAAGCCAACTGTAGTCGTTGAGGAGATCCCGGATAAAATTGATAATTGAACTATCTATTCAATGATTCCATTCTTTCTCATAGCAACATGCATGGCCACAAGAGTGTCAGTCTCATTACGTAGTGGATCGTACGACGCAGAGATCGTAAGGTACGGAGGAGATGTACATGCTAAGTACGACAGAGAGCTGAATGAGACAGGTTGGAACTTCCTCACAGTGTGGTCTTCCAACTTTGCTTTGAACCACACACAGAGATCGTACGCAATGGGATTCGTTGAGGGATACGCAACAAAGGAGGATATCGACGTGTACTGGGAAGCATTCGTAACTAACACGTGGAAATCGGGAAAGCCTCCTAAGAGGATAACACAAGATCTCTTGTATCAGCGGAACTACTGGAGAGAGTCCCATAGATACCAAGAACCGTTCTACAGGATACAGGAAGTTATCGACTACCAGTTCAAAGGGCTATGTGATGGATATAGAAGAGCAGGCGGAAATCTCACCGAGGACGACATGTACCTAATGGCATCAAGAGGAGACCTGTACGAGATCCTGAACATGTGTAAGGATGATATAAAGAAGGGATCTTTTGCAGAAATTAGAAACCGAAGAGGAAAAGGGGAGATTCATTCATGCAGCGCATTTGTGAGAAACGTGAATGGAAAGGTGTTCTTTGCACACAACACGTGGACTACATACACAAGGATGCTGAGGATAAGAAAGGTGTACGAGTATCTCACAGATGGAGGCGCTGTTGCAATCGAACAAACTTCATATCCAGGAATATTTGTTTCGATCGACGACTTCTACTCTGTACACAGGGAGAAGAATAATTGGTTCATCATGGAGACTACAAACAGCATATATGATGACAAGCTCTACACAAGCTTTGTGAACAAGCACCTCTACTGGCAAAGAGTACTTGCTGCTCTTCTTCTTGGAAACACTACAAAGAGCATGATAGATAACATCGGTAAAGACAGTTCAGGAACGTACAATAATCAGTGGATGATATTTGACAACGAGGCGTGGAAAAGAGAGAACAAAACGGGATCACTCATGGTGATGGAAGAGATGAGAGGACTAGTAAAAGTGCATGACGTGACAAACTACCTCCTTGAAAAAGAGAGCAACTATTCGTGGACATCTTACAATATCCCATACGACGAAGATATAATGAAGGCTAGCGGATTCCCTATTCCAACTGACTGTGTACCGCATAGAGACGCAAGAAGGGCTATTATGTTCAGAAGAGATATCTCCTCAATCAACTCTCTTGAGGATGCAAGACACTACATCAGATACAACGACTACCTGAATGATGATTTGTCGTCAGCTGTACCGGAGTGCAGTTACAACTTTAACGAGACGGAGAACAGAAGTCCCATGTTTGCAATAGCTGCAAGGGGTGATCTTCTCTCTACAAAGGAATTATACGGAGCGATAGATGGAAAGGTGCTCACATCAGAGAACCCACTGAAGATGTACATTGTAAGCGGGCCTACTCAACAGTCTCTCAAGCCATTTAAGTTTAGTGATCACAATAAGACTGTCCCAGGACTTCCGGACGAGTTCAACTTCGACTGGTATGAGACAACATTCACCTATGTAGAAGACTCTGCATACTTCACTAAATTAGTTGTGTGTATAGGGCTGATTGTGCTCTTTCTTGCATGACTAATACCCAAGTTCATTCAGTACGCTGAGCAGGTCTGGGTCTAAATCGTCACTCTTACTACTTGATTGATTTATTGCAGTCTTTGTTGCTGGTTCCCTGTCGTGGACGGGAAGACTTCTCTTTCTCACATCAGTTTCGTGTTCTGGAGCGTTTCTTGTGATCACTCCCTTACTAGGAACGAACTCAACGTATTCTGTCTTGTCCTCAACTTGTGCGACTGGAATCTTCTGTGCGATCTTTGTGATCTCCTCTGTTGCTACTTCAGGCTCTTTCAGGTCAGTGATTGATCCTTCCTCCAGTCCTTCTGTGTGCATTTTCATTACTTCCTCTCTCATAATAGGCTTCGTATCTGTTTCTCCATCTGGGTGTGACAATTCATATAATTCCTCTATCACCTTCTTTTCATTGAGTGGGATTCTCTTATTCTTCTTCTCCTTAATGAACTCGTTGATGTACGCCTTATCGTATAGACAGAGTCCGAGGACATTACCAAAGTTTGCCGCCGCTCTCTTGAATGCGTTTGTGATTGCCGACTTTATTGCGAGTTGTTCAGGCGCTACACCTTTAGTCTGCTTGCTTGCACTCCCATTGCTACGAATAACACCCGCTATACTTATTGTGACTGTTGCACTGTAAAGACCCTGTCCACTTCTGATTGTTGACACAGTGTATGACCATGCATCAGGACCGAATATCGCGTTCATTGCAGAGTAAACGTAGAATCCTGTGACATAGGGGATTTGAGTCCCATTGCTGTACTGGATTGTTGAAATCGCATCGAATGGTATGTACTTGTTAAGCGTCTTTATTACTGCCTTATACCTATCACCAAACACTGTTTTCCATGGCCTCTCTTTTGATCCGAGCATCTGCCCTGAAACACTTCCTAGTTGTGATTGCATTTGTCTCATCATTTCCATCATTCCTGTCATTCCCGCTCTCAGCATTTTGATCTCTCCCCTGAGGTCCTCGTTCTCTTTCTCGACGTCCTTCTTCTCGTTTGCGTTGTGCCGACGATTCATAACTGCGTATTCAGATACAGATGGACGTAGACGCCTTAGTCAAAGCAAAGCAGATCATCCCCGTCGGGTACCTGAGCAAGGTCTATGACAGTGTGTTTGTCGACGCGAACTTCATGCAACCGGACGAAGACCACATCGTTTTATTTTTCTTCGATGAAAGACACAGCATTGTCTCAGAGGCAAGAGAGGCAGAAGATCCGAGAGACGTACTGGACACATTCGCATTCAATATGAGGGAAGATCTCTCAGAATACGGTGCAGAGTCAGTAAGGGCGTATCTCTTACTGCCAAACGAAAAGAGAAAGAAGGTCTCTGTCATGCTGAGTGTAGTGTTCATTTGCGCATCCGAAGCAGACTACGTTGTCTCATCCGAGGGAAAAAGAAGCGTGTTGTCTGGAGTGTATAGAACATTCTCGTTCGACGTAGAGAGTAAATTTAAAAGAAGAGGTGGAGTAGTTTCACTGAGAAGGTGTATATCGATAGCAAACCACATTCTAGGCCCAGATGGATATTCGCTTGACATTCTCTCAATGAGGCCAGAGACAAATCCATACGGTGTACCAGTACAAGTAAAACGAGGTAAAACAATCAGTAGGAATTATAGCTCCATGGTTCGAATGAACTTCTTTTCTGACGGATATGCGATGGAAGATACGGTTGAGGTCATAACAGACTCCGTACCAAAACTCGGGAAGAATGCAGACGAGTCCCTAATCAACGGGTACAAGTCCGCAGTCTCAGACACAATCCGTGGAGCATTTTCAAGATTCTCTTTCATAGTCTATGGAAATGTACGTTACTTATGCAAAACCCGCATCATCGAAAGAATAGTCGGAAAGAGCTTCCGTGCACCCCGTGAAGATATAGGAATTGAAGACCTTCTCCTAGTAGAAGATGATTCCGATGCAGACAGTGTGGAAGAGGATTTGGAAGGAGCAGACGTAGACATCGAGGACGACATAATTAACTAGACTTTATTGACAGCGCCTTTGTTGACCGACGCTCTATGAACACGAAGAATATGAAGAGGAGTGCGTACAGCAGCGCTAGGACAAACATACACTCTTTGCAGCAGGAAGTGACCCCCATGTGAACACGACGGACTGTAAATGTAGATGCAAGAAGACGACGGTTGGTGCGTTGTTCTAATTGTGGGGTATCTCATATTCAACCCGCGGGCAATGATGGCATACGCAGACTACATTGACAACATCATAGAGGCGATGCTCGGAGGAGGACCGTGTGCGCTCGGGAATTTACCACTGCCACCAGTCGCAAAAGGAATAGGACACGTAGTAGAAGACTGGTTCAAAGGATTCGTGGAACTGGGAAGAAGAGCAAACGACATGGACGAGTTCAAGAAGATGGTAGTAGAGAACGAATCACCGGTGAATAATCTTCTAATAAAGCTGATGAAGGACATGCTCAAGAATACAGACAGTGAGACTTACAACAGGATTATGGAGAGAGAGTGGTACCCAGCAGCAGAGTCACTCTTCAAGGTGTGCATGTACATAATCTCGCTCTTCTCGAAGGACTGCGACCCAATATGCGCGCTCATATAACACAATTGATACCAAAGTAATAAACGTGAAACACCCCATGAACCTTGGGGTAAACACCCCAATCCCGATGATTAGGGAGATTTCCCGATCTGATAGGGAGATGGATACGTAACATTGCGCCCAAAAAGTGGGGAAATCCCAAGAAAACTTCTGCGTCTAAAAAAAATATTCGACAAAACGGATACCAACTGCAAACGTAATGAGCGGCATACAGACAGAAGAGCAACCTAAGACACAGGAACTCATCGACGACTCCTACCTGCAGGAGATCCTCTACGAGATGGACGCGACGGAGAAGAGGACGAGCGAAGATCCGGGAATGCCTGTGAGGAGAAGGATTGTACAGGACACAGACGAGATGAGAGAGAGAAGACAGAGGGGAATGCTGAGCACGAGTTTAAGCGACATCGTACTTGCAACTGCGCAGTTCTCAAGGATCCTCTCAAAGTACATCGGAGACTTCTCGGGACTCACGATGGCATTGAAGAACGAGGAAGATCGCATGTTTGAAGCAAGAGATCTAGACGGACCGAAATACTACTGGAGAAAGGACCATACCTCTCTGGAGTACAACATAGAATACGAGGAGGATGCAGAAATCACAGCAAAACAACTCATTTCATTTTACTATGGAGAAACAGATACGAAGTCTCTAATAAAAGATGACCCACAGGGATCAAGTTCGATGTTACCAGAGAGTATACAGGACTATCCCCTTGAACATCTCGAGAGAGTGTACGATTATGGTAGGTATGTACTCCTGGAGTTCCTTGCAGAAAGGTACACAGACATTGTTACAGATAACGGAGTTGAAAAAGATATAGAGGTGACTATTGACACCAATACAGGAAAGAAGACATACAGTGCATCTAAATTAGCTGAGGAAATAAATAAAAAATTCAAAAGTATGACCATAACCTATATTACAAAGATGGATAGTATACCTATTCCTAAGATAGCAGGAGAAGTAATCCCAAAGAATGCAAAACTTCTTTTCAAACCTCTTCTATATACGTATTGGAGACTTGCAACTTACATGGTCAGCCTATACACCCAGAGTTCTATTTATGATAGTATTGGTATGTACAAGTTTCCTAATAGATTCATAGTCAAATTATTTAATATAGAGACATCAGAAGGAAAGATGCGCGTGCGTTCATATGCGAGTGCTTCAAATACTTTCTTCTATTATCTTTTCCCAGGTAATGGAGGACCTCCTCGCGTAAGTGATATAAAAAATAACTGATTAATTTCTTACAGAAACCTTGTATGTCACCTGGATGTTATATGCGGTATTTTTTGGACCTTCGAACCTGACAATTCCATAGTTGAAATCCGTATTCTTTATTAATTCCACGTCCTCATCATCGTTGTAATAGTCATCCTCTTGTTCATCTCCAATTGTATCGTAGTTTCCGAGGTAAGACAGAAGTACGTCAGTTCTGGGTCTGTCTATTGTTATTCCAGTGCATGGCCTTGGTCTCTTTATCACAAACGTGATTGCTTTGTTTGAGTCAAATACATACTCATCTTTGTACTCTGATTGTTTTGTCAATACATCCTTTACATTGCTTGTATTAGTGCCTGGGAGGTAATAATGGTATGTCATCTTGAGTTGTGGAATTTTATAATCTGGTGTGAATGTATTTACTACAGGAGTTACTCTAATATATATTTTCTTCACAGAGAATGTTTGATATTTAATATCATTTCCTTCTCCAATATAGTTTTTCCAATTTCCTGATTCTCTTGGATCAAGATAGTATAGAATGGTTTCTCCGGTCTTATCATTTAAAGTTACAGTTGTACTTGCTGTCTTCAATAAGAAGGTCTTTCTCTGTGTAAACCCGATGAACTTCACGTGTGTTGGGAATCCAATCTTATCAAGATCCTTTCTCATGGACCTCCTGGACCTTGATCTAATTCTCGATCTTCTTGAGGGTCTGTATCCCCTTCTAAGTCTTCTGAACAGTCTTCTTCTGTAATATGCCATAACTGAATAACCAGATGAACCTAGTTCTTGGGATGTACCAGCAAGGTTTTAAGGAGGGGTGCATTGCGCACACCAACGTGGTCCTCAGGGAGATGAACAGGTACTGCAAGTGCCGCGGGCGCTCATTCCGGTACCTCTCAACCGTGAGCTGTGGCTTCCCTCTACCAGATAACATCTTCTACCCTGACTACAGCAACGTGTATGTGTACGTCCTGTGCCACACGGTCAACAAGCGCGGAGATGAGGAGCTGGAACTGAACGGCAAGGACAACAAGATATACGACGATGTATTGCTGAGAGAGCTCAAGCGGTTCAAGTGCAAACACCTAACCCTTGTTCTCGAGACCTGTCACGCAAACGGGATAGTAGGACCAGAGGATGAACAGATTCCTCAACACTGGAACGTCATCACAACCTGCGCAAGAGATGAGAAGTCGTTGTATGATGAAAAGAACAAGATGGGATACTACACAAAGGCATTCATACAGATGTCGCTGAACTCAAGAATACCCGTGTTCGCATTCTCTCCGGAGATAGTCTGCATATCAGCTAACCGGATGATGAAAGGAGCAGAAGATGTGAGCTCAAAAGGAGACGATAAGTGGCTAATAGTCAATTAGAAGAAGAAGTGAGCATTTGCATCGGTATAGTAATTAACAATGTTGCTGAGTGTATAATCTGTGTACTCTCTCACTCCCTTGTGTGGCTTTCTCAGGTTCTTGTACGCATTTGGAGTAAGCACCCTTGGGTTGTCTGCAAGGATCTTAAAAAACTCTGTTCTCATGTCGTCGTTGAACCTCGAAAATGATCCGAGTAAGTGCAGCAGTGTCAACTCTGTTGTGTAAGGCGATCCAGGATGAGCAGTGCAGTGTATTTTAACACCTCTCTCCATGAGTCCCTTGATGAACTTTGCAAACATCCTCTTGTTGTGCATCTTGACTGCATCCGGAGTCTTCTGTGGCTTTGACACCATGAACTCCCAGTCCTTGATCACCTCCTTTTTTGCAAGGGAGCAGAACTCTAGTATTTCCTCGGGGAGTGGATTCATCTCAGAAGGAAGCTTCACTATCGCATCGCTCGCATTACAGCATGAGTATACTCTCTTTTTGTACACGACATTACGGATGATCCAGTTGAAGTGCATGTATGATCTAAGCATATCCTCCTCAGGCACATCATCGTACGTTTTGAACGAGTCCCTCTTTATGTTGTCACTGACCTTCATTCCTTCTACGTATGGAGCAGGAAAGGCTTCATTGAAGTTCTCGCAATAGGATTTGTACTCACCGAGTATACCATTCTTCACTGCAACAGTCCTTGGACATACAGCAAATGAATGCATTGGGCCTCCTAGTAGTACATCAACCTCATAGAAGAGCGTCTGGATGCACTTTATGTTTCTCTGGTTATATAAACTATTTCTATACTTATAATAGAAGTGTAATCCTCCGGAGCCGGTCACCACAACATAGTCATTGTGTCCGTACTCGCAGTTCATGTTCTTCATGATGAAGTCGCGGATGAGGCTCTTTCTGGTCTCAACGGAGTCAGTGGACAGTATTCGCTCTATCAACCCCTCTTCCTGTGGTCTGACCGTGACATCCCTATTGCCGATCTTGAAATTAATCGGTGATTTGCTCTCTCGGAGCTGGTCAAGCGCGCTACGGTAGGTGTCGTCCGGAAGCACGGATATGTCGAAGTCCACGATCGCGACGTCGTTCTCGTGAAGGTCCATGTACCATCCGGTGTGGAACCCATGTGCCTTGGTGGCATACTTGAGGAAGTTGTACAGCGGGTGGACCAAGAGTGTCATGAATTACTAGATCATCTCTATGAATAGATGGCGAACACAAACACAACATTAATACCATATCCAGAGCGGGAGGTCGTATCAGTTGTCAGCGACGATAACGCAATCAACATCTCTTCCGAACTTCTGAAACAGAAAAAGGGGTCGATTGAAGGTAAGTACACGGGACAGGAACTTGTGCAGTTTGGAGCATACGTATTCTCGCAGGCATATAATCAGGCCGCTTCGGAGATGTTCACTTACGTGAATAACCACGTATCCGCCTTCATGCAGAAGAGCAACGAGACATTCACACAAGCGCTTGAAGTGCTGAGGATATATGGCACAATGGTTGAGCAAGGATTCAATCAGGGGATAAACACAATGGTCGCAGCACAGACACAGCAGATAAATAGCATTAGGGATATTCTGGTGTCAACATACAATGAACAGGCACAAGCGATCATTAATACGAAGGACCAAATAATAAACTCTCTGCGGAACCAAAACCAGAGTCTACAGGTCGAGCTCGAGTCGTCAAGAGCAGAGATTAACAGACTCAATAACAGAATCAGCACGGAAGTATCAGGCGCTAAGGACGAAATCATAGGATTATACAAGCAACAGTTGAGTGTGTATGAGAATGCCGGATTTGCAAGAGGAAAGCTCGAGTCCAATGAGTCAAGAGTAAGCGAGCAGAGTGAAGTGATTACGAGTCTCCGAGAAGAAATAAAAACGTTAAGGAATGAGAAGGATGCAAGAATCAAAGAAGTAGAAGGCCAACTTGAGGATTCGATAAAGAACTACAACATCCTCTATCAGCAGGCAATCGCATTCAAAGACGAGGCAAATAAAAAGTACAGTGAAAAAAGAACAGAGGTCAATAGACTGAAAAAGAAGATAGGGGAGCTAGAGTCACAGCAGAAAAGCATAGAGGAGAAATACAAAAAGGAGATCGAAGAAAAGAACATAACGGAAAGTAGTGTCGATAATATTAATTTGGAAATAAATAACGAAAAATATGTAAGAATAGATAAGAATATAATCAAAAATCCCGCAGTAACTATGAGTGCTGATTTCTTCATGAAATACAAGTACTTCGGATTCATATACCCTATGGGAACTAAAAAGATTCTCGCATACTATAGTGAGAAAAACAATATGGTTACTGAGTTTATAGGTGGTCTTGCATTTGATGGAGTAAAGCCAAACGGGAAAGTTATAGAAGATGCGGAACTCGTAATATTCGAAAATAGAAAAATCGAGTAATTGAACTTTTTTTTCATATTGGTCCGGATGAGCCAGCAGTCAAGGTCGCGATCAAGGTCGTCGAGCAGGAGCACTTCTTCAGAAACAGCCCCACAAAAAAGAGAGCGCAAGAGAGGATTGAGGAATGGTCTATATATATTCAACGCTCTACTGAGTTCTACCGACGCTACCCCCCTTTCGGAGATAGTCCGGAAAGTATCGGAGGAAGTGTTCAAGTCAAAGAACATCTCAACGTGCATTGATGAACGGTCGATAAGCAAGACTGGAGATAACACATACGAGTGTGTGATGATAGTGGATCGGATGGGCCAGCACAATGAGCTCTCAAGAAACAGGCTCTCAGGATTCAAGGATGGTGTGTCATGGTCTCTTCTCGAGGCAAATGACATTGAGAACTGGAAGGACTACTACAAGACAGTCGTGTGTAGAGGATACTGCCAGGTTGGAACACCACTGAACCCAATTGCAAAGATAGTGGATGTATTCAGAAAGGCATTAGAGTGCAAGAGTATCACACAGTGCAGGTCAATGATATCAGCCAGACTAGACCCACTGGAGCTCAGCATATACGAGGAGAAGATACTCAACGCGTGGTGCGAGAACTACAAGAAGATCAGGGGAAAGAAGAAGGTCGGTGATTTGTACCCCGTTAAAGAAGACTCTGGTTGCATCCAAGCAATCATGCAGTGGATAAAAGACGTGTTTACGGGACCCGAGTCAAGGCCAAAAGCGTTGTTCATAGTCGGCGAGACAAGGAGCGGTAAGTCGATGACAATATCCAACTTCCTCATGGACAAAGAGTGGATTGAGTACCAGGCATTCGATGTCTCTGCAAAGAACAGGTACGGTGAGCAGAAAGTGTTCAGGATACTGGATGACACGACATTCGGATTACACAAGGTCGATGTACTGAAAATGTACTTGAATAGTGTAGACTCAAATGTTAACGTGAAATACGGTGAGACAGTCATAGTCCCCATTCCCACAATCATCCTTCTGAATCAGACTAGCTTCTTCGACATCCTTAAGGACTTCTCTGACAGAAAGTGGCTTGCAGGAAACATAGTAGTATATCCAAAGCAAGATGATGAGACAATGACGATAAACTTGTACTCCTCTGGGTTGAAGGAAATGCGTGAGATTCTCTATGACGACACAAAACCAATGTTGAGTAGCGTGAAATGGGAAGACACACTATTGTACAGAGCACTGAATGTCACAGAAGATGAGTTCAAAACAGTATTCAACAACATGAACGTTGGAGAGGATATATGGAAGCAACTTCGGAAGTATGTCATCAACAGAAATAATCATTAATTACTTGTTGTCTATTTCTTCACATTCCTTTGCAGATTTTATGAGAACACAGAGGTGGTACATTGCGTCCTCGTCACTTTTGACATCGCTGTAGAGTGCGAACTTCAAGAGAAACTGTATGCAATTCTTACGGAACAGCATGAGTCCTTCATTACAACAGAGCACTTCGTCAGTTATCATACGCATTACTTCGAACTCCGTTTCTACGAAAGCACATGCAAGAGAAGAGAAGCAGTCAATCGTTGTCCAGTCATCGATGTAGCTTGAACCCCAATTGGAGCATATCAGGTGAAGTGTTGATAGAAACGGAAGGATGTCATCGGAGAGCCAGCGAAACCTTGGATGTCTCGCCGCAAGTAACTTACGGATCCTCTTCGTGACCCTTACGACGGCAGCGGTATCCTCGAGTGTCACGTTGCGACTCATGAGTGCACACGACATTTCAATTATCTGTTCCATACATAATAGCCTTTGGGCAATTCCAGAATATCTGTCTGAATCTTGACGGTTCAACCACGTCTGACACCACGGCTTCGAGTTCCGAGCATTCATAGAACGCCTTGTCTGCGATGCTTACAACCGAGTCAGGTATATAGACACCGGCAGTAATCGTATCATACGACATTGCAAACGCATCAATATAGTGGATTCCAGGTTCCAGCTTAATTGCGAGAGGACCAAGATTAGAGAGATCATCCTTTAATACTTCTCCCCTTGCGCTTCTAAAGTAAACGACATCTGTCCTTAGTACACTGGCTGTATCTACATCGTTAATCCTCTGAACAATGTTTGTTAATCGGAGAGTCTGCAGTTTCCCATCCACACGGGCTGTGAACGATGAATCTGTCACTTCGAGATTGTCTGGCGCGTCTATCTTTATTGAAGTGAGCTGTGTCATTCCTACAAGTGCGTATGGGTGTACATACTCAAGGGGTGATTTGCGAAGATCGATACTTGTGATAGGACACTCACTGAATGCCTGAGCGTAGATAGTCTCAATCTTGTCAGTTCCAGTGAAATTAACGAATCCGCAGTTTCTGAATGCAAACGTGGATATTTCCCTTACACCGGGCATAGTTATACTCGTGAGCGACGTGCAGTTTCTGAAGCAATTCTCTCCTATCTTCGTCACAGTGCTTGGTAGCGATATGCTCGATAATCCTCTGCAGTCAAGGAATACTGTATTCTCTATCTCTCTCACTCCTTTTGGGAGCTTTATACTATTCAGCCTGAGACACCCTCTGAACATGCTTTTCTTGAAAACTCCTTTTGTTTCTTCAGCGAGAGTTGCACCGGACATATCAACATCGACGAGTCCATCGCAGTCTTCGAAGATATTTCCACTGAGGTCAAGTGTCCCTGTGAGCTTCACCTTTGTCAGATTCACGTTCTCGATGAATGCGTAATCGTTTATGCTGCAGTACACAGGGTTGAATGTGAGACTGTGTAATCCGCAAACAGCAAATGCACCACTACCTAATTTCGTAACTCTTGAAGGAATAGTTATACTACTCAGTCTTGTACATTCGGAAAACGCGCACTCCCCGATGATCTTCAACGTACTTGGGAATGAGATGCTTGTGAGTGCCTCGCTGTCTGTGAACGTGTATTCTCCTATCGATGTCATGCTATCTCCGAGATTGAGCTTAACCATGTTTCCGAGATTTGTCCCGAACACGTTTGTTATCTCCTTCAGAGTACGTGGGAGAATCACCTGTCTCACTGCAGATAGCTGAGGGTTGAAGAATATCTTTCCGTGCCATGGCAGAATGTAGTTGATCTTCGACTCCGACATGTCCAACGTTGCAACTCCGTCCTGGTCCACATTGATTGCGTCTATAACTGCCTGTGGGTCTACAAGAGCGTACTCTCCTCTGACTGGCGTATTGAATGCATTCTTGTACCACGGAGGAAGAATAGGCCCTATGAAGTTCACGCTCTGGAGTGGGTTCTTTGTTCTCCACCGAAACCCGTTGATAGTGTTGATTGTCTCCTTCACCTTTTCATACTCCTCGTCTCCTATAAGTTCGTGATCTCCATACACCCTGAGCTCCTTTATTCTTGGAAAGTTCGTTGCAGTGTTCTTGTCTATGTTGACCGGGTTGTACCACGAGTTTGCTGCGATCGTGTTGTCGAATGCCTTGTGGAAGTCCCTCTGTCTGTCCACATTCCAGAAATTGCCTACTATCGTCTTGTACATTGGCTCAAGTTTTGGCCGTCCTACGTTGTTGAGGTCTATCACCTTCACCTGGCTGCTTATCTCCTCCTCTGGTGGAATCTCTATAACGCTCACTGTCTCAACCGAGCTGTCCGTATCCAAATCAATAGAATCTAGACTGCGCTTCATTAATTAATTAAGTAGATATCCACTGATCTTTGGAGTCTGGGGAAGATGTCTGGGAACTTTGTCCGGAATCTCTCGGGTATTGTCACGTACTGCAGATTTGGAAGAGACACAAATGCGTTGTTGTATATCCTCGTTACAGTTGTTGGAATCTCTATCTTCATGAGAGTCGTGTCACCTGAGCATGCATATGGCATAATATCCTTTACATCAACCATCGAAATCTGCCTTGTTTTCAATCCGTTTAACGAAGCCGTCTTTACTACACCGTTGTCAGCATAGTACTCCATTCTTTCCGACTCATCCGCAAATTCGTTGATACTCTCACCGTTGATTGAAGTTAGTGAATTCGGCAGTCGCAGTGTTGTTATTTGCGTAACATTTCCCATTGGGTTGACGTAGTTGTAGAAGTGCCTAGAGAATGGTCTGTCTGGAAGAGATATGTTCACAAGGTTCGTGCAGTATATTGCGTCATTTCCGAGTTTTCTCAGCGAATACTTAGTGAGGTCTATGTTCGGTAGCGATGGTGTTTCGAGTGCTCTGTCTCCTATAAATTCTGTAGAGTATGGGATTGCGAACTCTCCGAATGAATCCTCTGACTCTTCGGTTTCCATCACAGTCTCCTCTTCGTCGAAAACACGTGGTGCCCATCTCCTTCTTCCTTCTACAACGCATCCAAGAAATGCTCCTTCACCTAATCTTTTCACGTCGTTTCCAAGTTGTAGAGCTCCAACATGTGCATCTCTGAACGTGTATTCGTGTATCAACTTCAGTCCACCTGAGAAGACTAGTAGTTCCACATTGCATCTCTCAAATGCACTTTCTCCTAGAGACTCCACTCCTCGTGGCATTCTTGCGACATCCATGTTCGTGCATCCATCGAAGCATTGGTAAGGGATTTCGTGACAAATACTCCTGTCCATGTTGACCGACTTGAGTGACACACATCCTCGGAATACACAGGGTCCAAGGTCTAGCTTGACTTCTCTTGTGAAGTATATATTCTTGAGTCTAGTACAGTCCTCGAATGCAGATACTCCTATTTTGCAGTCTCGTGAGATAAGCGACATTCTTGTTATTCCACAACCCATGAATGCGCAGTCTCCGATTCCAGTCACCGTGCTTGGGAAGTAGAAATTGGATAACTTCGTGCATCCTTTGAAGGCGTAGTCTCCTATTTCCTCTATCACCTCAGAGTTGTATGTGTCGAATGTTTTGAGCGTCCTCATTCCGTTGAACGCATCTTCCTCAATGAATCGTAGGAATTTCCCTGATTTCACGTACTCGAGTCTTGGCATCGCAAGCCTAAACGTTTTGTTCAAACTAGTCATGTTATTTGGGAGAGTCAGGCTTGTCACTCTGTCGAAGACGGGCCAGCAATCGTCGTACTTAGAGATAGCATAGACATCTTCATTCATTGCAGAGAGGTTAAGCGAGTTGTTTACGATCGAATTCATCATGACAACAATTGGGTCGAGGTAGTCTGTGAGTATTCCTCTTTCAGGGATTGCGTTTCTTCTCTCGATTAGCTCGTCAGATCCTTCGTCTATCGTAGTCTCTTCACTCTCATCTTCCAGTTGCTCGTTGATCACGCTAATTTCGGGGGATTTTTCCATTTGGAATTCCCGTATGTCTGGGATCATGCTCCAGTCGAAGCTGTCCTCCTCGTCACTGATCTCGATCGGGTCAAACCGTGATCCTATCCTCTTTTTCCCCACATTGTCGTTTGGGTTTATACGTTTCATATTCAATTACAGTTCCACGCTTGTCATTCCCTGCGAATCAGATTCACCGCTGCTTGATACGTCACTCCCATCACTCTCACTGTCATTGTCGTCAGCCATATCAGGCCGATCAGGATAAGAACGATCGCCGTCACAGATAGACATACTGCTGTCCTCGCTTTCATCTTCTTCTGGTTTCCTAGATCCACCGCGTCTCCTTTTATGCGCGACTGGTTTGTCATCGACTACTCTTCTTCTTTGTGGTTCCTCGTTCATCCTCTCGACCTTCTGCTTCAGGATCCACTCCTTGTACCTCTCGTTGATGTCCTTTTCGAGCAGCGACGGGTTGTTGATGTAGTTCTTCTTCATGTCGTCCTCAGGGTACTTCTCGTACGTGTTGCTGTACAGCCATCCCTCGTTCTCTCGCAGATAGTTTCTCACCTCCTCGTTTGTGTTCTTTCCGTCGAACTTTATGAGCACGTCGTGTGGCACAATTGCATCGAACAAGTAGGGGAATGGTTTACCTTCTGGTATAGGAATCCTTGTATACAGTGGCTCTTCCTCCTGGATTGCTGCTCCTGACATTGGTTGTTCAGGATAGATAACCATATTCTCCTCTATGAATTCCCATATGCCGACCATCTGCTTTCTGAATTGCGCGTAGTTCTCTTTGTTCATGAGGATGATGTTGATGAGCGGGAAGAGATACTCTGTGCCGTACTTGATGTCCACTGCTGCTGTTGTTCCGTTGATCATGCACTTCAGCGTCATGCTGTCAACCTTCTCCCAGTTGATGTCGTCCAGTATTCTGAATATCTTCCTTGGCTGATCCGTATTCTTTGAGAACTCGAGCTCGTTTGAGTGTGTGATGCAGTACTTTGGGTCAACAAGGTGCTCTCTCATGAAGTACGACTTCCCTATTCTACTACTTCCGATGATGAGTATACACTTGAATCTGTCGATGTTTCCTCTATACTCGTCTCTAATGTGCCTCAGAAGATCTCTGCAAAGTGGGTGATCGAAGTTTGGCATGTATCGAATCATGCTCTGTCTTTTTGGCAAGCATTGCTTAAGTCTTTCGAGATATCTCTGATTGCATATGTCCCTTATGAATCCGTATTGTGCAGGTGGTACTGATGTTTCTACTGCAAGTCTTCCAACGTCCTCTTTCACGTCTGTTTCAAGCATCACCTTTCTGAGCGCTCTCCTTCTTTCAACAATAGGCATCTTGTGAACGAGCATGTCCGGATCTGTCATGATCATCTCGTTGATTATCTCCGACACCTGGATTGGTTCATCAAGTGGAATGTGATTCATGTCCCTACACACCTCTTCTTTCACTCCCGTGTGTACGATGAAGATTGACCCTCCGTCTGTGAGATACTTGTCAGAGTAGCAGAACGGCCAGTCTGCGCCTAGTAGTGCATCGCGGACCTTCTCCGTATCTTCTTTCGAGACACGCCAGGGTATCCAGTTTCGCACGTAAGCCATTTGTGGAATACTAGTTCCATCTCTTATCAATGCCAATCATCAAGTCAAGTTCAACACGCAAAAGACGCAACGACTACGACTTCGACGCAGATATGAGAGAGCGGAGACGCGAGGCCGACAGGGGACGTAGAGAAAGGGATAGAGAGAGAGACAGGGACAGAGATAGAGTTCCCGAGAAAAGAAGAGACGACGACGTGCAAAGAGAGAGAGTGGACGAACTCATCAAGCTTCTTCAGAAGAACACACACGAATCAGAGAGAGACGATGAAGACTCAACAACTGAATGTGAGACAGACTTCGAGAGAAGAAGGGACGAGGATAAGCTTGATAGGGCAGCAGAAGCTATTCAGTCTAATAAAGGAAACTATTACGCTAATACAAGGAGATTGTGGGAGCTCGACAGGGAGCTAGCACCGTACGTACGCGATCCAGAGGCAAAGAAACTGCTTAACGAGAAGATGAAGCGCACGATCCAGTACTTCCTTGACACGTACCTCTTCTCAAAGACGTCAGACCCTATGCGCCACCTCGACAACTTCTGCGCTAAGTATAACTTCATTGAGTGATCTAGTTTTTCAATCATGTCATCATTCTGGGGATCACAATCAAAGGAGGACGAGAAGAAGACTCCCGTCGAAAAGCAAAAGAAGAGCAAGACCGCAATCGCAGTAGCAGAGGAAGATAAGAAGCAGGAAAAGAAGCAAGAGAAGAAGGAGGAAGCAGTGCCAGAGGAACCAAAGGAAGAGGAGAAGGAGGACAAAAAGACACCACTCTTTGAGAAGAAACCAGAGGTACAGATGCAGCGCTTCGGAGAGATTCCGGATGGAGTAATCGAGTCAACCTCTGTCCAGACAAAAATCAAGTTCACAGACGTAGAGACAAGAAAGTTCATGCACCTCAACCTCGACGACCTCCTCAAGTTAGACGAGAACTGCGCAGTGAAGATCAGAGGAATCAAGTTCTCAATCACTAACTGGAATGAGCTCAAGTGCCAATCGACACACCTCGCATACACAAATACTCCACTCGTAGACGCGGAGATCGCTGACTGGTGCGTAGAGGACTTCAATAAGACGTTTAAGACGGAGAACAAGATAGACGAGTTCTACATTGAAGAACCAAAGTGTGTGTGGACCCTCAAGAGTGAGACGGAACTCGTTGACACAAACATCTTCCAATCACTTGTTCCAGACGAGAAGAAGATCGTGAAGTCAGATCAGCAGATCGCTTCAGAAGTACTCTACCTTAGAGGAAAGGAAATGCCATTCTCACTTGGAACGTGCATGTTCTCACTCAAAAGAATGTACGAGGGTGACATCTGCCTCTGTGTTGATGTGTCCGTCCTCTATGAAAAGAATCCATTCTAACTGGTATTTTATTTATGTTCCGTGTTCAGTGGTTCCACAAGGAGGAGAAGAGACCACCTGCTAGAGAAACGACGTCGATCCCGGTGATATTCAGGAGTGCGAGACCAGACGACCTCATAGAGTTCGGAGATGAGTTCCTATTTGGTTGGCATGTTAACAAAGAGAATGTTCTTGCTCTGTTTCCAGATATGCAGGATATAAATGGTTGGAGGTCTGAAATACCAAAAGTTGACTATTCGAATACGAACTTTTATGCAACAACAAACACTAGTAACTTGGTGGTATTAGGAGACAATCCACACAAACAGATCGCAGTCATTGCAAGAAGAGAGAGTGAAAATATGAAGGGTTTTGAGTCTGTACAGGTTGCCATTGATCCATCAAAATTTGCTATTAACCATAAGTACTTTCCTATGGATCATGTAAAGAAGGACACCGTGGCTGATAAGCAGCTGTTCCGGATAACTGGCATATCTAACCTTGACTTTGGACTCTCATACGACTGTACGAAGTGTAAGATTCCCATAGGGTTGTTCGACGTGACTTGGATAATACATTAACTGTTTAATCATGTATCGTTTGTCCGTTCCGGCCCCTAGTCAGAAGACGCCACTCTTTCCGAAGCCCAAGGACACAGTGGTTGCTGACGAGGAAGAAAAGAAGAAAGAAAATGAGGAAGAAAAAAAGGATGTTGAAACCAAGAGTGTTGATGACATAGTTGAAAGTGTAGATAGTATAGAGATTGAAGATAGTGAGGAGAGTGAGAATACAGAGTGCAAAGAAGAATGCAATGAGGAGGTAGTTATCGATTACGAAGAAGAAGAGGACGATGGGTCCGTACCGATCATATTTAGAGGCTTTATTCAAGGGGATATGTTCTCCGTTCCCACTGGCTATACGTTACGTATACTTGTTGATAAAAGCGGCAGGGCATCACCAAATATATCACAAATATACAGCGATATAAAAAATGTGCTAGAGAGTTATGGACAATGGAATGCACACCTATACTCTGCAGCAGCAAACGTGATAATGAATACCCCGTACTCTCCAAAGAACGAGAACACGGTAACGACACCGATATTCATGAAGAATGTACTTACTGGACAAGGAATGTTAAGAGGAATACCATATATAAGCATCTCAATCGATATGGAAAAATTTGATCGCAACCATCCATACCTTTTGTACATAAGCTCGAAGCTGAAATGGAGCCAATACAATATTGTCATGCAGAATAGTGGAGACGAGGGGATAGATCTCAGGGGGAAAGTATTGAACATGAATATACCGATCGAGTACGTTTTATTTGACATGCCACTCAACTACATGTACATATCCATACCAGGTATACACTCCTCTATGAAGATGCTCAAGGTTGGCGAGACTTACAGAGAGAAAAGTAATTGAGATCTTCTTAATCAATGCGAAGAAGAACAACACAAAGAAGCCGTTCCGTAAGACGTGACAAGGAAAAACCACAAGATGTCGGCGTGATGCTGCGAACGAAACTGGAGATTATTCCCCTCATCTACAAGACTCCAAAGCCAGCTCATTTCAATCCTGCTGTGAAGGGACAAGAAGACACAGAGAAGAGGACTCTGAGAGACGCTACAATCATTCCACAGATGCTCGACATATACACTGGCCACGAATACTCGGAGGAGGTCGAAGGCGCAACACACTGGTTCTGCAACTACAGCTACTACTTCAACAACGCTATTCCCGAGGGTGTTCCCCAGAGAAATGTGACCTACGAAGAAGCGAAGAAACTCATTGCAGATGGCACCGTGAATGCATCCGTCTTCGAAGGAAACGTGAAGTGGGAATTCAGCGAATTCAGCGAAGAGACCGAACAGCCATCAGGAGAGCTACTTCTCAACAACGGTCTATACACAAAACCACAGATGTTCAGGTTCGCAGGCATTTCAAAGTACGACCCAATCATGTACTTCATGACTGTTAAGAGAGTAAAGGGACTCACCGGACTTGTGTGCAACTTCAACCAAGACCCATCTACAAGCGATATGGATGTCGACGACAACAACTGGAAGACAACACCAACATACTTCAGAAAGTACGAGTTCGATGTCATAGGCTGGGAGAAGGATAAGGACGTCGAATGCATGGCTTCATCAATGAGGTACTACATGGAGTCATTCGAGAACAACTTCCTTGACGACGACAGTCTCGTTGCACTGAACCCGATCCTAATTAACGGTGTGTAATGCTCATTATTTTTTTTAGACGTGAAAGTTTTCCTGGGATTTCCCCATGTTTTGGGCGCAATGTTACGTAACTACATCCCTATCAGATCGGGATTTTTCCCTAATCCGCTGTTTTGGGGTGTTTACCCCAAGGTTCATGGGGTGTTTCTCATTTAGTACGGTTGCTATTGTTTTTGTTATTAGATTAGACTGAGATTTCATTCGTTATGACGGAACAAGAGGTCCAGCAGGAGACACAGAAGGAGCCTGTGAAGAGTGTCGAGAAGCGGAAGCCGCGGAAGAGGTCTACGCGGTCGATAGAGTACTACATGGTTGTCGAGGTGAACTCAAGACATGTAATAGACAAGAACAAGGTGAAGGAGATCATGGATTCTGTAATAGGGGATGTTGTGAGATTCGTTTCATTCCCACTCAAGCAGAGGAACACGTTCTTTGTATATGTCCGAAGGGGTGCGAAGAAGAGAGTGTACGACAACATACTCACTGGCGCACAGGGAAAGATGTCTTACAAGTGTACATTAGTGGATTTGAAGAAAGGCGATGAACAGAATGTAATCAATCCGGTATGTTAGCTAACAGTTTCTCATACTTGATTAGTATATCTATAATAGTCTTATTATCCGTTATGTACAGCGTCTCTGCATTGGCCCTTGACTGGCTCGATGCGTTAGCGGAACCAAATGCGCAGAATCCTTTGCCTCGGTACATCTTGATGTGGTTAGTCACACCGTGCTCTATTGCAGGGACAGTCCACTCTCCAGACTCCCAGACTTTAGTCATATCCGTCCTCTTTGAGAAGTAGACTCTCTTTATATGAGCAGAAAACATCCTTACAAATGACATTGCCACGTAGTTTGTTGAGACAACAACATCCAGGCTATTTGAGAGCACAAATGGAACAATATTCCGTCCACAGAGGAAATATGAGTCGTCATCCTTTATTATACTCATAGTAGTATCGTTTCTATCCGAATAGTATCTCCCGTAGAAGTTCATCAGCTCTGCCCATATATCATGATCAACCTTCTTTCTAAAGTATATGTTGTAGCATCCCTCTATGCATCCTGTAGTCATATTGGCCGTGGTGTGAATGATCCATGTGTCGTCTCCTCTCCTGAGAAAGAATCCCTTTAAGTGGCTTCCTGTAGTACACTCTGCGTAGATGGACACTCTTCGTGCAAGCTTCTTTATGTACGCCTCCGTGCGAGATTCTATTCCGTATGAGAAAAGAACTATTTCATCGTAGAGATTACGCGTTCCAAAAATAATCTTCGGAAAGAAAGGTGTCAGAAAGATGACAGGCCTGTCGAGATCGGCCACAGTAACCAGATTGTACTCGGAGATAGTATCTCCCGTGTCAGTAAAAGCGGCGTATCCGTGCATTATCTACATTAGTAGATGCAAGAGACAAACGTTGGTAGAATAATGCTACAGGAATGTATCAACTCCTACATAAAGCTTCTCCAGATGTACTCGAGGGACCTCAGCAGACCAAATGCGGATCTGTATGCAGTAACGAGACAGACAAAAGCAGCCGTGGCAAGAATAAACTCCCTCTTTGAGAGATGCTCCGTGGATGCAGAATACGAATCAATCGGAAGGAGGTATCCAATTAACTTTTATTGAAATAATAACAACATTCTTTTGTAGAACATTCCGATAACATTGTATTATGTTAGTTTTTAAGAAAGTGATCTATGCATCATTCTTGTGGTGAAGTATGTAGAATACAAAAATAGATTGTTGTTCTTTCTTACTTATCCTCCTTTACAAACTCATCGTCTACGTATGGGAACCCATCTATTAATAGACTCATCACTTTGTTCTGGTATTTCTTATTCTGGTGGCATATGTTAGAGAGACTGTCCGTGTGCGTGTATAGGAATATCTTAAAATAATTTTTCCTTAGCATCTCGAATCCTGGTGCTGTCGGCCATGCATTTCTTAGTGCGCATATCCATAACATCATGTGCATGTCTAGCTCCTCGGGCAAGAAAATGAGAAGCCCGTATTCTCCATTATACCCTGAGAGATCACAGTCGTTCACAACGTAGCACTTCTTTGTATCCATCTTCCATATGTAGTCCACCGCGTCTTGAATCCACGTATCCTTTTTTCTCACAACATTCATGTATCTACATAATAGGGGATCTGCAGGGTCTAAAGGCGAAGGCGGAATCCATGGCTTACCGATTACCTGCTTTGTCAAAGAAAGAGGGGGGTTGTCGTAAGGCTCCTCCTCACAGCGCTTCTTGTCCAGAAGGCAACGCATTTCCTTTTAGAGATGAAGTGCAGAAGAAAGGTCCTCTTCTCTCTGTGAGTGTAGGCAACGTGATAGTCCATCATCCGAAAGGAAACCACTACATACCATTGATAAAGAATGTTATTTCGCAAAGAGAGATCCTCTTCAAGGATGGCGCAGGTCCTAATTCCGCATGGAAGGACTACATCATCCCCGCGTGTCAGAACGTGATACCGGAGAATACAATGAGCAGAGTGAAGTCCTGGGAGACAGTCAACCCCGAAGGAAGGTATGTCATGTACGGCAACGGGACTACAATATACACCATAGGATGGGGAGGATTCTACACAAACTACAAGGAAGTGTGGAACATGGCAACGGCATCATGTACAGTCTTCGAGAGCGGGCTCGTGATGTTCAGAAGCTACTTAGGAGAAACAAGGCTCATACTGAGGCTTATTGATGATAGAATAGAGAACCCAACAGGTCCTGATGAACCGTATCCGGTATCATATCCCTCAAAGGTATCGCCGCTCATAAGTACTTCTAACGGGTGTTGGAACAACTGGACGGAGCAGATGGGAGTCTACAAGCAGAACATCAACGACACAGACGTCTATCTCATGTACGCATGGAACAAGGTAAACAAGTACACGACTCCTCCAAAGATATTCATACCAAAGCCAGACATGTACTCCAACATAACATTTCTACCTAATTAATAACATTTCTCATATCAATTGTACTTAAACTGAAACACCCCAAGGTTCATGGGGCAAATACCCCAAATCTCGTGATTAGGGAGATTTCCCGAAATATTAGGGAAAAGACGCCCTGATTTTGCGCCCAAAAAGTGGGGATTCTCAGAGAAAACTTTTGCGTCTAAAAACAAATCTCTGAAACGGAGATCTCATGTGGACCAAGGAGACCTGTGCAAAAGGCGTTGAGAGAGTGAGTGCGGTACTGAGTGACATAGACTCAAAGAAAAAGAAAAAACCCATCACGGTCATATTCATTAAGGGTAAAGAAGGAAAGGAGAGAAGAGAGTCATTCCTTGAGATCGTGGACTGTCTCAATCGAAGGAGATACGACACGTTGACCTTTGACACCGCATGGGACCACATAACACATAGTACGGACATAGCAAAGATAGAGGATGTAGACAAAATGAATATACCCATAAACGACTTCTTCGACCTAATCCTTGGGCCAAGACTTAGAGCAACAGACGGACTGACATGGAACAAGTACAACTACGTTATCATGACTAGTGAAAAGGAATTCGACAACATGTACAAGGATGCAACAGGGTACCACCGCTTTATACTCATGGACATAAAAGTTAAGCTAATAGAAGTCGACATTTAATTATTACTTTGTACGCTCGTCTGCTGGAGTGTATTCGATGCCATACTTGATCTCCACGTTGAACCTGTACTTTCCTCTTGTTGGCTGTGGGTTCTGTCCTCTCTGCTGTATTCTCTTTCTTGCGTTCTCGACACTTGAGTTGAATGAGGCTGGTGAGTGGCTTGAAACGACGTCGAATGGGTCGTCCTTGGCAGATGTTATCATCTTGAGTGACTCGTAGGTTGCCATGATGTGGAGGACTCCAACCTGGTAGAGTGCATTGTTGACATTAAGAATCTCAGCAGATGAAAGGTTCTGTGGTGCTGGCTCTCTGTTGACAACCTTTCCGTTCTCGACGTTGAGCTTAGTCACTGGGAACGCATCGCTGAGTCCAATAGCCTCGTTTGTGAGTGTCTTTGTGAAGGTTGTTGACACTGGTCCAGAGGCGAGGAATGGAAGCTTGTTGAACGCAGAGAGTCTTGCGGTGACTTCGAGGTCGCTGAAGTCAATGACACCGTCAATAGTAGCTGGCTCAAGTCCAACACGGATGAGTCTGTCTGGGTAATCGCTGTCGTACATGTTTGCTGGTGGATAGAGCGTGAATCCGATAGTCTTAATCTTGAAGTTCTTTGCATTGAGCCCGGTCCATCCATCACCGTCTCCGATGTACAGTGGAGCGTCGAAGTGGGTCGTTGGTTCCGCGGCTGACGGAAGGTCGAGTTCCAGGTATCCCATTCTGCATATAGTGTATCTAACCATTGAATTGTTAAATAGATCTTTTGTGAACTGTATAAGTAAATGGGATTTTTTGCAACACTTCTCAGCATCGCAAAGCCAATCATCAAGACGGTCGCACCACCACTCCTGAACATGGCGTCATCTGCAATCACTAATCTCGAGGGCCAGAGGTTTGACAAGGCGGCTCCACTCGAAGGGTTCAGATTCACACGCGACGATACAAGAATGCTCTGTGGCCTTGGAGACGACGAGATTGTCGAAGGTGGAAGCACTGATCTTGTCCAGGCATCACAGGGACTCACTACACAGGAGGCAGCAGCTGCTCTTGTCGAGGTCGGAAGAATGAACGCGTTCACAAACCAGATGCCAGTCGTCAACTTCCAGGAGACTCAGGTGGAGAGAACCATCGAGACTATGCTCTCAAAGACATGGGCAGAACCAGCAGAGGGAGAGACAGAGAACGAGAACTCGAGCTACCTCAGATACTACGACCACGCGTACTACGATATCACCCCAGGTGACATTAACAACGGTCATTTCAATAAGCTCCTTGACGAATTCGACTTCATGGCACTCACGTCAGTTGTAGTCACTATTGATCCATCAAGCGACATCAAGACCCCAACTCACTTCTACTACATGCCATACTCAAAGGAGACCAAGATGTACGCTAATGCAGACGCTCTCAGAGATGTATCATCGCCATCAAAGTTCAATGCAGAGTCGGGAGAGTACACGTTCAACATCAACAACCCAGCGTTTAAGAAGGAGGAGTGGACGTTCAGAAAGATCAAGAGAAACGGAAAGGACACACTCGTTGTCGACACTAAGGTCTACGATGTCGAGCCAAAGGCATCAATGGAGAGACTCGTCTCAACCGAGTTCCTGAAGGAGACTTACGCAACAAAGGAGGTCTACGGAGATTTGCCAAAGGATAAGGTAGTTGCTTTATTGAAGAACAAGCCAGAGAATATGTCAGACATGGACTACCTCGACGGAAAGACAGTTACATCAGATATCCTCACTTACGGCCGTATCATTTGCACCAAGGACAGAATGACCCCAGGAGAGAAGGCAACAGTCACAGTCAGAATCAAGCTCTACTTCTCATGCGTGAAGATGATCCAGTCTTATGCACACATCGGAAGAAGCAAGTGGAGCGAGGACGTCACAATCACAAGAGAGGGAGGAAAGATCGTCATCGGATCACACGTTACCTCAGACAGCATGATCGGATATGCTCCAAACGATCCAAACGACGCAGACTATGAGGG
>NFYX01010815.1_pt1 | contig 28466 bp, 42 predicted proteins | sample 1092271 | NCBI WGS metagenome assembly NFYX01 (sample SAMN03609883, study PRJNA323583) | gut metagenome | isolation source: feces | host: Rattus norvegicus | place: Denmark: GeoCenter | collected 2013
ACTTAGTATACCATTTACGTTGTTCTCCATCCATTTCAACTACACGCTCACCAATAGCCTACACTAGTTTTTCTTCAGAACCAAACAACTCAAGACCCTCTTTCATTATAGAAGAATCTTTGAACATGTTATAATAATAATGAGCATACTCATGTGGTAACGTGTCTCTCCTACCATTAACATAGTCTACTAATACTTTCAGAGATTGTAAGTCTATTTCACCTATATTGCCATTAGACAGTGATTCAACATACTCTACAGATATTTCTGGAAATAATTCAGATAGTAAACCAGATATTTTCTAAGATGTTAAATGTTCCTAAGCTGTAGTATTAGGAGCTCTCTTATTTATTTCCTATATTTTCTATGATATACTTTTTTTAGGAGATACAAAGTCCTATATAGCAGAATAAGCATCTGTTACATTACCATCGTTACTGTCCCAAATACGATACGCAGCCTCCATGGCTGCGTAATCAGTACCAGTTCTCTAACCTCTTAATTCAGAAGATTTAAATTCTTCTACACTTAGGGGGTGCCCCCCAAGTTGTTGAACAATCTAATTAAACTGTTCAACAACTTCTTTATTATTTATATTAGGGCAAAACATATATTAACATTTTTTATTACTCTGTTCTTCAGAATTCTTATTTTGTTCAATCTATTGTAATAATTTGGTAGTTCCATCATTATTTATAGATTGTTTAAGATATTGTAATGCATCATTCATCAATCTATATAGATCGGGAGTTCTTTCTTCTGTTATTTTAGCGATGGAGCTATTAGTCAGAAAATCACTATTAGGAATAACTACTCTATCAAAGTTGCCAGAGTTCCACAAATCGATTATATCTTTAATTTCATTTTGCAGAACTTCTTTTACTTCCTAAAAATCAGAATCATTAAACCTAGCCTATTCTAAATTCATACCAGGATGAGCTCCTTTAAAATATTTCATTGTAGATATTGGAGCTGCGTTAGGTAATCCTCTCAATACCGCAGTTGTTGGATTATTGTATGAACCAAAACCACCTTTACCATATTTTTCTTTATACCAAGAGCTTCCATATTCAGAACCACCAGACGTTCTATCAAGATTGTCTGTAAATATATATAACGTTCTCGGATTTGCTTCAGCAGTATGTCTGTTATAAGGTGCTCTAGATGTTACTATATTAGAAGACTTTACACTTTCAGCAGAACTTCTACTTATTATATCCATTCCAGCAGGACCAATATACTTTATCATAGTTACTTGTGGATAATTTTTAAATATAGCATCAGCAGCCTACTGAGTATCTTCCATACTATTAGAGAGTAATGATACAGTTCCTGATAATTCTTTTTTGGAACCTATAAAAGTATAACTATCGCCTTTTTTAATTAACTATTGGAATGTAGCACCAACTTCCTTTGCTCTTTGAACGAAATCCATATTAAATTGCGTAGGAGATTGTTCTAATCTAGACAATACCATATTGGTATTTTTTGGATTAGTTTCAAACATTCCTAAGTAAGGATCATTAGCTATAGGGAAACTAACATTGCCCAATTCATCTACATCTAACATAGTTTGACCTAACATACCTTTTCTAGCGCCTAATTCATCTTGAACTGCAAAATCATTAAGCTAACCATAATTAGTAGCATTAAAGAAACCATATGTCTTATGGTCTTTCTTTCTAGCTAAAAAGTCTGTATTGAACAGTGATATTAAGTTATTATTGTAGTATGCTCCATCTACACGAATGCGACTGGAATTATTACTATACTGAGAATAACCTAATTTAGTAATTCTATAGTATACTGGATTGTAGTAAGTTTTATCAGTTTTTTCATTATACGACACACTGACGTTACCAAGTACATACAATGCAGGAGTACTAGTTCTAGATGTTTTAATTTTAACATATTTAGCATATCTGGCACCGCGCATATCTGTTCTAGCTTTATTAGCATACTTTTTAAATACTGCAACGGAACCATCACCACTTAACATTAAACCAAAGTTACTATCTTTGCCATAGGTTTTAAAAGTTTTAATGTATTCATCGTCACTAATAGATAACTATAGTATCGCTTGATTTACTAAACTGTCAATATCGTTAGCATATCTATCCTAAGCAATATATTCATTTAGAGTAATTTTATTACCATCTACATATGCCTCTACGTTAGCTAATTCTCTAATTGGTAAAGCGTCGTAGAAAGTAGTTCTTACTGCTGTACCAAATGATGCATCAGTACCACCAGTTTGATAAAACTACATTACAGCAGCATCAGTAATCCACTTTCTAACTTCAGGATTAGAACTGTGAAACATTTCGGCTATACTATCTGTAACAGCTTGTTTAACCACTGGATCATTAGTAACCATACTATTTACTATAAAGAACATTGGCGCATTAGATTTTTTGCGTATAGGAGCATGTTTAACCATATCAAAGAAATCTACACCAATACCTTCTTGCATACATAATTGTTCTATTCTGTCGTATCTAGCTATTACAGATCTCTGCTTATCACAGAACAATGTATATAATGGTTTAGTATTTATAGTACCGTCCGGATTAGCAAATTCATTGATAACATATTGGTCAAAGAATCCTTTCAATACTACTTGTTTTAACTTAGGAACAGCTCTACGTAGGAATTGCTTACTAAACTATCCTTTCTTATTAAATATAGTACACAACTTATCGGAAGCTTGTTTAAATGTTTGAGAATTCTCTAAGAATATGCCACCAAACATATCCATTGCTGTTCTAACAGAATTTAATTTCTCTTTCAAGAATGATTGTTCAAACAAATTATAGGGAGACTCAAACATCAGATTATATACTGAATTGAAGTCATCAACATTCTGTAAGAAACCCATTAATTCCGTAGAATTCTTACCGTACTTCTTAGTATCTACCTATGCTACAGTAATCGCTTGTCTATATCTTTGAGCAATAGATTTCAAATAAGCATAAGCTTTAATATAATGCTCTTGTACTTCTTGATCGTGTTCATTAAGATTCTTTTTCAACGCTTCAGTAGTGAATAATTCAGGTCTTATCTGGAAATTACCGACTTCTTCTTTAATAGCTTTCTCTCTAAAGATAGCATCCTTTGAATCATTCAGTAATGTTTCTACGTAAGCTTTTACTCCAGGTTGTGCTAAGAATCTAAATGAATTATTACCGAATCCTCCAGCTATAAGCATACTAACTACATCAAACGTTTCAGCATTAATGTTAGAACGCCCGATATAATTATCTTTAGCAGCATCCACAGCGGCATTAATCATAGCAGAAGTAGTATCAAGAATATATGCAACATTTATAATTGGTAAACCTTTATCATCCTGTTCTTTTGTTCTTATATATTCCATACCAAATCCAGTAATGCCAATCTTTTCCAGCTAAGGATCATTTATGAATCCTAAATCACAGGTTTGAGTAAAGTACTAGAACACAGAATTAAGAGCCATAGGACCGATAGTAGAATCAGAACCAGAGTTTTGAACCCTCATCTATACTTGATGCGCAGGGTTCAAAGAGAATCCGTCAGAATTATTTTTTTCGCTATTATCTTCCATCTCTTTTGTCATTACTCGCTTAATAGGAGCAGTACATACGTCCAACGGAGTAGTTGTATGTAATCTATTATCTTCGCTAGTAAGTACGGTTTGATAAATATCCAATAATAGATTTTCTCTTTGTTCAAGGCTCAACTCATCCATATGCTCTATCAGATCTTCAATATTATTATATTTCTCTCTATAATTAATCCTTTCAATACCTTTATCTGTAACCGTATAATTATAGGTAGCAGTAAACAATTTATCAATATCGAAGTCAGCGCCAGTTAGAGCAGTAAGTGTAGTAGGTAATTGAATTATACCACCTTGAGTAGCAGGTAATACATCTACTATCTCAATAGCCATAGTAGAGTTCTGACCCTGAGTAGGCACACGATAAGCTAACGAATTAAGTTTATCCTTATTATCTAATATAAATCTACGTTTATCTGTAAAACTTTTAAAATCATTATATTTCTTAGATAATACTTTGTTTTTCTTAGCTTTATTTATAACATCATTGAATAACATTATAGATATTCTAGCTTGCATTCTGGTAACTAACTTACCATTCTCATCGTACTCTCCAGGGGATAGTAATTCCTTATCGAATGATACTCCTCTTTTTAATGGATGATCTTGATCGAAACCAGCACTAACAATCTGATACAAAGGTATACCCTTAATATGAGTATCTACAATTATCTTACCGATTTGTGACAATAACCTTGTCTACATCTAGTTCACACTAGGTAATAGAGCAGGATTAGTTACAAAATTGCCATCAGCATCTAATTGGAATGCATCTATCGTAGATTGCGCTGCACCAGACTCTTCTAATACTTCTCTCAATTTCTTAACCAATGTCTGTCTACCTTCTTTATCCAAAGATCCATCAGGTTTAAAACCATACTGAGATAAGAATTTATTGAACCCTTCTTTAGTAAGAGAATTGAATACTTGCGAGTATAATTTGTTAAGACTTTCACCAGATACACTTTGGCTACCAAAGTTATAATTATGCCCCACAGTATTAAGCATTACTACTTTAGTAAGCTGAGTTAACAGAGAAGCATCATCATGAGTATGCATATCAGTATCCAACTGTTTAAGCAATTGATCAAACCATTGTGCAGACGATGGAGCATTATATAAAGATTGATTGAATTTACCTTCATGATCATATAATTGATAGCCAAACATACCACCAGATTTAGTAGAAGAATCTAACTTAAGTACTTGTATATTTCTATCTACCATCAATTTATACATATGTTCTGCTTCATGGTCTTCTGTGAATATCTTAAACATAGGAGCAAGTGCAGTTTTATCATATACTGGTATATATAATTTATCTTCACGTGACATTATACCTTCCTAAGGTCTATTGCCGTAATGAATGTATTTCAAAGCAGTAGTATCAATCTTAGGAGTTCCGTCCTCGTTTTCAAGATAACCCAGTATTTTACCTCTGTACTTTTCTCTTAATTCTCTATGTGCAGGCGAATTCCATTTATCTTTAGTATTGTACGAATAATCTCCGTACAGCATACGAGAGTCGTGAACAAAACTTTCTAATTCAGTATCACTTATACCAAGTACTTTAGCAGAATTTTTAATTACTTGCCAATCATTAGGGTAAGCCTCTCTATTTTCATAGAACTTATATAACTCGTCGTAATGTTCCATGAATATATAACAAGCTTCTTCAGTTTGATTCCAACCATCGTCACTACGTTGTTTCAATTCTCTGAACATACTAGGAGAAATCCAAGTAGTAGCATCAGTGTAATCTTGTGATAAGTAGCCAGCATAACGATTTAAAACATCCTTTACAATAGCTTGTGCAACTATTTCGTCACCGTAGTTTTCCAAGAAGCTCTTGTAAGGTGCAAATACACCATTAAATACTTCTTGTTTTATCTTACCTTCAGCATCAAGTAATTGTTCATAATCAATCTTTGCATTTACTGTAGCTTCTTCTAAGTCAACATCACTATAATCAATCTCAACATCAATGCCAAGTGCTTTTCTAACTAAACCTTCATGAACGTCATAATCTATCAATTTAGTAGTTTGAATAGTAAGCGTATTGTATGTACTACTTGTAGTTAAATCTTTGCGTTCATCTACAGATAATTGATGTCTTTGCGTACCTTCAGAAGCATTTAAGCCGAACGTAGATACAGGACCAGAATAACGTTTGGTCATCTTATCAATGGTTTTACGATAGTTTTTCGTAGTATCACCAGAACCATAATATGCCATATCTCCTTGAACAAGTTTTTCATATTCAAGTATATCAGACATATGGCGAATTACAAATGTGGCTATCATGGCATCCTTAATTTGGTCATCGTTTAATGTTCTGTAAACCTTCTTAAATCCAGAAATAAGATTATCAGGTATAACATTATAAGCTTTATTTAGTTTCATATCACTTTTTGCAAAAGCAATGTTAGGTAATAAAACTTCATTAGCTATAATGTTTAACAAATCAGTATTATTTACAGTTAAAGTATCAATATCTATACCACGTTCTGCAAGTTTGTTGGCTACTTTTTGGAAGTGTCTATGTTTATAACCAGCTCCTTTTCTCAAGTCTATATGAGCATCATCAAACGATACCACTCTACCTTTGCTATCTTTTACTTCTTCTATTTTAGACGATTTAAAATGATAAGTAATAGTTAATTTATTTAACTCACTATTTAACATTTGTATTGCATCTTCACGTAAATTTTCAGGTAAGGATGTGGCACTAAATAATTCTCTTTGTTCAGAAACACTAAGATTAGAGAAGGTTTCTACGGTAAAATCTTTACCAAGTATTTCATTAATTGCAGATATAAACCTATCCCTAGTATCTTTAGCTTGTTTAATAGCATTCACTTCATCTAAGAAATAACCAGCAAATATCTTCTTAGCACCTTCATTTATAACAATATTTGTGCCAGAAGTAGACGCAATGAATGAAACTGGTTGTTCTAACGCTTCTATTACAACTCCTTGTAAATCTGCTGAGAACTTTTTATTTGCTAATACAGGGAAAGCGTGATTACCTAACCATTTACCATTACCGTCCATTTCAAGTACAGTAACCATACGGTTTATGTATTCTTCTTTTGCAAATGCATACTTATCAGATTTAGAATTAGAATAGTCACCTTCAGCCATAGTCTACAATCTAGTATTCATTTTAGAATCTTTCAATTGTTTACTATGCAACCATAAAGAATGTTCTGCATACGGGCTTTTTATTTGATAATTTTTCCAATTAGTATTCTCACGTTCTTTAGAATCATTATTATAATGAGGTTTAGTCCACAATTTGAATAACCTACTGATATAATTGAATGCTCCAATAGTGTAAATTCTTACGTTTTTAGGTCCATTCTGAGACATCGACTTCTGTTGTCTTGGAGAATATTTACCCAGATTCTTTAAAAAGTTTTGTACTTGAACATTATTATCTATTACTTTCTATACCTTTTGTTTAATACTATCCTACTCAGATAATATGTCTTTTACAGTCATATTAGTAAAACTAGTATTTATTATATTCAGTACATTCTTAAGAGTATCAACCTAAGCTTTGGATATTCTACCATTTTCTACTAAGAAGCTCATCAACATATCTACAGATTGTTTTAACTCTTGATCACCTTCTACAAACATACCGAAACCATCTACTTGATACATTTTCTTAAGAAGATCTGTTAATCTTTCTTTAAATTTATTAACATCTATAGTTATGTTAGATAATTGTCTTATTGCTTTTTCTATGGTTTTTCTTTCTTCAGAACCATTGTATTTGTCCTTATCGTTGTCATAGTCTCTACTACGATCCGCCAATGCTTCCATAATAGAACGAACAATAACGGCTCTAGCTTTAGTAGTAACCTCATTCATATTACCACTAGTACTTCTAGCATTTACTACCTAAGGTTTAACTACTTTACCGTCTTTGTCAAGTTCTGCCTCAGTAACGTCATAAACATTGTTTTCAAAACTATGTTGGTATCTACAAACGCTAGTAAAGAACTTACTCTATAACGATTTATTTACTTGAGGATCATCGTCCTTAGTAAGATGTTCGAGAACTGCTGCTACATCTACTTGATCTTTATTCTGTTCAAGAACGTGCATCATTTCTTTTTCAGAGATACAATCCTATAACAATTCAGTGAACCTGATGTATAATTGACCAGGATTTCCATAATTGAACATACCATTTGAATTATACTTATTATTTCTAGAATCTTCAGAAGTAATAGTATAGAATAATATTTTAACAGATAATGCTGCACTATTCCACATATTTCTTTGTAATCCGTCTCGAAGCTCGGAGAACATCATCGGGTTTAACGCATCTTCATCAGCAGGTGCAGGAGTTTCTTCAGAAATCAATCCTTCAATATCTTCTGTAGTAGGATCTACTCCTTCGTTAATTTCTTGAGTCTCGTTATCTTCAAGCATTGATAATAATTGATTAGGATCTTTCTTTTGATTAGATATTTTAAATTGTCTACGTAGTGTATCATTTACGATTCCCTTCCAAGCTTTCCAAGCGTCATCTGTAAGTATGGTATCATATATAGATTTGAGGTTATTAAATCTAATTACATTATCAAAATCATTACGCTCGAATGCTTCCATAATACGTTGATTAAGACCATTATAATCAGCTTGTAATTTACCTCGTATACTATCAAGTACGGTATCAATATCTGTGTAATTGTGAACAGTATCTAACAGTTTACTATCATTTACTACCTAAGCGAGTAAAGTTCTAAGTATTTGATTACGCTCAGTAATAGTTCTAGCAATAATAGTACCATTACTATCGGTTATACCAGACATAGGAGCTGTTCTAAATATCATTCTAAATAGTTTGAAGTTATTCTTAGTAGCTTTAGCATACGCATATCTACCACTATACATATCTTCAAATAATTTATCAATGCCTCTATAATTAGGATGAGTACGTAAACCAAATATTTTACGCATCATTTTAGAACCAGAATCATATACTTTCTAGAAGAATTTAACAAATTTATTACTACTGTAGAAACCGTCTATACCTTGACTTGAATATTTATTCACAAAATCCTTAAACAGATCTGCTGCAAATTCTTCAACCTATTGATCTGTCATATCAACAGTTTCCGAATAAGTACTTCTAATATCAGAATATAATTGTTTTCTTTCTTTTTCAGAAAGTACAAACAAACTAATTCTATGGAATGCTTCATGGTCCATTACACCAGCTGCTACTTGACCATTAGCAGATTTATATATACGCATAAATGATTCACAACATTGACCAAATACGTATACATACGCTCTACGATTAGTATCAAAAGTAAATGGAATATCACTGGTAAATTTAATTTCAGGGTTACCTAATATTCTTATAGCTCTTGCCTAAGCAGATTTATAATCTTCTTTTTCTACATGATTATCTAAGAACTATACTGCTTTACCATATAAAGGATTAGACTTACGCCATTCTTTATATTTAGAGAACAAACCAGCTATCAATGGATCAGAATTCTTTAAATCCTAAGCAAATTTAATAGGATCTGTTATCATTCTATGAGTCTTACCGTATTCTAATATTACAGATTTTATGTAATCTCTATCTTCTACAATATTTGAAGTAGCTATATTAAAATAATTCAAGTTATTCAATAAAGAGGCGATTATTTTCTCAACCTCACTTTGATCACTTGCAGTAGCAGAAGGTGTACTCGTTACATGTGATGTAGGAGTCACAGGTGCTGTGGTTGGAGTAGTAGTACTAGGAACAGCACTCTAAGATAGATTTATTGGAGCAACCGTAGGTTTAGCTTCCGGTTGAGTAGAAATTGGTTGTGGCGTAACAGGAGTAGTAGGTGCTGCTGTAGGAGTAGGAATCAAAGTACCTTGTAACTATACAGGAGCTGCTGGAGCAACTACTTGTGGTGCGACAAAAGGGGTAGGATTCTAAGACACCTATGCAATTTGCTGTTGAACCTATTGTTGTGTAGGTTGAACTGCGGTTTGTTGCGTCACTTCTTGAATGAGTGGTATCCGCACTTTTACCACTTTACCAGTTGTTTCATCTGCAATATTAACATTATACGCCTTATAAGGAGTCCCATCAGCCTTAGTCTTACTCTACATTAAATTTAGAAGCTTTAAAAGTTCTTCTATAGTAAACTCTCCTGTTCCTTTTACGCTATAGATAGAATAGCTGTCTAATCCATTCTTAACTGCTTCCTATCTGATAAAACTATCTAATGAATCTGCGGTATAACTTATCTATTGAATTACTTGTTGAGTTACAGTTTGCGTCTGTATAGCTGCTTGTTCAGGTTGATTAATCTACTATCTAAACTAACTCATTGGAACAAACGATTCTGTTGCAGCAGCTCTAGCACTAGCAGCACTATTCGGATTTTTAGGATTACTAGGGTTAGGTATAGCGTCATTACCAGTAAATGGATTGTCTAAAGCAACTATAACATTGTTATACATTCTAGCACCTTTATCGGGATTTATGTCACTTCTTACTACTCCTTTACTAATAACATAATGTTGGTAGTTTTCTTCAGCATCTAACTCAAACACAGGCGCATCTTTGACTAAACCACTTCTCTTAAATTCAGAATCATCAGTAAGTTCAATCTTTGCTGATAAACCTACACTAGCATTATTATTCAATAATTTAGCTCTATCAACTCTAATCTGTTTTCTATCTTGCAAGAATTGAACTAACTCACTGATATTGCTATCATCTAACATCTTAGAACCGAAATGTATTTGACCACTATTATCTACAAATAATAAATTTGCAAATGCACTGCTAGAACTATCATTCTCTATACCCTTAGTACCTATGTGAATGAGTGATTCTAGCAATTGACTTACAGTAGCATCTGTAGTAATACGATAACCTGGTACAATATCAGAAGGAATATTACCATTATATGATAATTTACCAGTACGAACGGCATCTAATATTTTAGCAATGAATGTAGCTTGATGTATAGCTAACTTTCTACCATTCAAATGCACAATTCTACGTTTACCAGACGAATTCATAAATGAAGGTACAATCAAGTATACACCACCAGGTTGACCAACCGCCTCATTAACTGCAACAAAGTTCCCAGAACCGTCACTACGCAATAAACGAGCTTTACCGGTACTTTCGTTGTAAGAACCAACGGCAAATTGTACTCTAGAATGTCTACCGTTTTCTTCAAATTGCTGTTTCTCTTCTGTAGAAGCTTGTTCTTTTAACGTCTCTACCAATTTGTCAGCAACGTTTGCAAGCATCTTATCAAACTCATCTTTTAATTTATCGTAAAGTATGTCTACAGCATCAATAATTTTATTCCTTTCTGTTACTTCTTCATCATTTTCATCTTTAAGATGTATTTTTCCAAATTCATCGTAAAGGTCTTTAAAAGCAGCATAATTCTTAAAAATATCATACTGACTATTTAGATAATCAATGAGTATCTTTACATCTTCTCCAGCATTTAATACCTCACTATAAACGCCATATAAACCGTCTAATGTCTACCTCTTACTTTGTTGTATAAGTTCTTGTTCTGCTTCAAGATCAGTAATTGTACTAATTATATTACCTTCTTCATCTACTTCTTGCGTACGTACAGATTTATTAGCAAAATCAACTAAATCAAAATAATAAACGCCGTTTACCTCTTTTATATGTAAACAGTCAATATCATTCAAATTACTATTTATTACTTTACCTGACTTTGCAAAGAATCTCTTATTAGCTACAGTATCATTATTAGGATGATCCGTACCGCTCATTAACATATCTGTAAAATTAGATACGTTTTTGAGTCTACCAAAGTGCCGATTTCTGATATATCTACTGATTAAATCCATTGCAGCAGCTTCTCTCTCTTCCGAAGTAAGTGTAACATTAGGATTTGGAGTAAACTCAAACTTAATTTGATCAGAGTTAATGAAATTCTCAAAGAACTGTTGAGGAGTAGCAACTGCATCTATACCTTCATCTAATTTATTGAGTAATTCTGCAACTCTTTGACTACTCATCTTAACAGGATTATTAGGATTACCAAGAGTCCTAAACTCTCCATCTTCATCTTTTATGAGTACTCTGACACTACCAGGTTTTCCTGTATTTCTATCACCAGGTTTATGGAATCTACCACTATCTATATACTGAGCAATCTATTGAGGACTTACTATCTGTTTTGTACCTCTACGTAAATTTTCATTGTTATAAGATAAGAATAAATTAGGGAATTCATCCTAGATTAAAGCAAACAATCTATCAATTCTATTAGATTTTTCTACTGATTGTAACTTAGTAGAAGTAGATGTATAGTTAATTGGACCAAATACAGCAGTATTGGTAGCACTTCCTGCAGCAAATGCATCTCTTAATATTATACCATCACCATAACGTATACCGTCCAATACAATTTTTTCAAGTACAGTCAGATCAGTCTCTTTACCGTCCCTTACATATTTCTATTTCAGCTATTCTACAGTAACTTCTTTACCAAGTATATCACTGAGTTGTTTAGCGAAATTAGCATATATTGGATCACTATTAATCATAGAGAATGTGTTCTACACCTTCTCGGTATACATCTCTGTTAATTCCTTTGTAGTAAGAACTTCAGATTCTGGTAACTGAGCTAAACGTTTGCCATCTACATCGTAGAATACAGGAGATTCTGGATTGAATTGAGGGTTCTCAAACTTCTAATTATACTTTTCAAATGTTATTTCAACACTACCAGATTTAATATGAATCGTAGATGCATACGGTTTTTCTTTTCTACTACGTTGATTATCCCTCTCAGCAGAATCATCGAAACCATCCTGTGTATTAAATTGCATGTTTTCATCCTGAGCATCAGCTTTTTCTTCTTCTGTAATAGCTGGCTCATTTTCTTTCTTACGATTATGGGCTTGTTGTAAGAATGATTTAACCATAGCATATCTCCACTGAAACTTAGTAGTAAACTTACCTTCTTGATTATAAGCATTTGATTCATCTTTTAAATCTGCTAATACCAGTGGTACATACAATTTACCAGCTTTATCGCCTTGCCCATATCTAGGATTACTCAAGTATGCTTGCATAGGCAGGAAGCGGATTATTTCCATTAATTCCGCCCTAGTTATTTTTATAGCGTACTCTGGTTTAGCCGGATCAGAAGATTCTAAAGTAATAGTATCAGTAGGAGATTGCTCATTTACAGGTTTTTGTAACATTGCATCCGCATCATCTAAGAACTTCTACAATATATCTTTCTTTACAAGTTTTACGTGTGCAGCCTACTTTACTAATTTATTAAATAATCTAATAGAACGTTTAATTGCATTTTTTCTTTGATCGCTAACTGTACCCCACGAATCAACTTTAGTTTCGTCCATAGAATATGAAAAGAACCCACTCCACCAATCAGCTTGATAATACGGAGAACTAAGTACAGAAGTTGCCTTCTTATTATTAGTATCACCTAATGAATAAGCAATAGCACGTTTTATTTCTGACTCTTCATTTTCTGCTTCTAAATCACCAATCTCTTTACGTATCTATTCGCTAGTGATACGTAATACATTTCTGTATTGAACTGCGGATACTCCAGGATTAGTAAGTCTCCTAGAACGTTCAGCAACGGATTTTTCCTTAAGTACATCATTAGTAGTCTTATAAGATTCATTTAAAGTTACCTTAGTACCATCATTATTTTGATAATATAATTTATCTAATAATTCGTCTCCGTACTTAACATTAAGTATAGAAGAAACTTCCATGTTATCTAAAGCCTACTTCGTTTTATCTATCAAATCCTTAGTATTCTCGATCAAATTGTATAAGCTAGTATACACAGATAATTTAAGATCACTTTCGTTTGGATCTATAGCTTCTATACTATCTTGATAATTCTTTAATTGTTTTTGTAAGGTAGCTAAATTTGTTTGTAATCTCTCTTTCTCTAACAAACTACCGTCTTTCTTAACATTAAGAACTAATTCTAGACCGTTGTTTTCAGAATATACTGATTTACTCAAATCTACAGTATACAAGTTACCTTCGTCGTCAGTAAATGTCTTGTTGTCAGTTTTTAGCGGTTTATCGTTTCTCTTTAAGAATTTACCAGGAATATTATATTTAAACTATCTTGCTTGAGCTTCATCGTTGAGTATGTTAGTATCTATAATATCTCTAAGTAGATTGTTTAAGATGTCTAACGCCTATTGCATCTGAGGATCATTACTACCTTCAAAATGTTTACGGATACTTTGCAATTGATATTGAAGGGCTCTTACTTTACTCTGTTTACTACCGTTTGCAGCCTCCTGAATATTGTTGGCATATTGTAACGCAGTATTTAACTGTTTATATAACTCAGATTCTTTATCTAAAGAAGCTACAAATGAATCAAAATTGTTTATATTTTTAGTAAGATTAGCATCTATTTCGTCCAAACGTTCACCTATCTATTGCTCTGTAGCTTTAGCTAACCACTTTCTAACAGATGAATACTTAGCCTAATTTGATTCAGTTCCTGTGTTTTGTGCCTTTTCAAAAGATTGTTGAGACTCAAATGATTCATGTTTTGCTTTACGGTACTACTTTATCAATGCTTTTATCTTTTCAGGTTTACCGTGAAGTAATTCATCCAAATCTTTTTCAGCCTATATTGCAGTTAATTTGCTCACAATACCATTATCACGAGCTACAATATATCTATTCATGTCTTCTGGGCTCATGCCACTAGAAGTAAACACAATACCGATACCTTTATTATGTTTAGTTGTCTCATCCAATGCAGCAAATTCAGAAGACGTATAAAGGCCGTAGTTAGCTAATTCTCTCAATGCAACTTGTTGGTCTAAATCCAATTCTTCGATAGAGCCTATTAATTCTTCATGTTGCTTCTGGTTAACCGATATTAATTGATCGAGAGCGTCCAAAGCTTTTTGTTGGGTTTCAGTAAGAGACAAGGGAGCGTTTCCTTGTAACGCCTCTCTTTGTGCAGTTAAGAAGTCAGACTCTTGTTTAGCTCTAGCCATAACCAAATTATACATATGCTGATTAGACCATAGTACACTAAATAGTAAATCGTTTGGTATATCCTATGATAAACCAAGACTATGTTTTATTTTTGTAAAGTGTTCATCTGTAATATTACTACGAATAGCTTGTTGAGTATTTAATGACAATCTGTCAAATATATTCTTCGTATTCTCTGCATTGGTCTTTTGATATTGCCCCATAGTAGCAAGCGCGTAATACGCATCTTGCATATCAGTGTCTACTGCAGATTTAGAGTATTTCTTATAATTCCTTTTTAACTCTTTGAGTTTATTATTTAAATTCTTACGAGTATTATCACCGATAGATTCATCTTCTAATTGTTCTTGAATATCAGATATTTGCTTACTAATAGTATTTAATTCTTCTGTAGTATGACCTTTAGCAGGAGATACTTGAGCAAAATCTCCACTAATCCTTTTCCAAGCTGGATCTAATACACTCTTTTTATATGCAAAAAGTGCTTTTGCAGTTTCAGCTTGCATATCTATAAATTCATCTATTGCTTCGTCAGTCAATTCTCCAGTCTACGGTTTTATCGGATTGCCGTCTGCATCTTTTAAATTACTATTTATAGGACCTACTATCTTGTATAACGCATCAGTGTCAATTTTCCATCTACGAGTAGTCTTACCATCTTTACTAGTCTTAGCACTCTTTAATTCATCTCTTAAGTAATTCAAGGTTTGTTCATAATCAGACGAATTGACAAAATCGTACTTACGCATGTTCCTGAAGAAGGTTTCCATGCCATTTATATCAGCATTCTTAGACAACGATTCTTCTATAAATTTACCCATGCCATAAGCTTTTTCTACTCCCTTATAGGCTTCATAAAAATTTTTAGCAGAAACAACAACGCTTTGTGGTGAAAGTAAAGATAACAACCCGCCAGCCCACATTTCTTCTTGTAACTGTAAGTCATTTTTATACTATGAATAAAGTCCTAAAAAGGATGCACCAGATGCAGCTCTAAATATTACATTATCCCACATATCGGACAATATATTACCACTGGTTATAGCATCAATAAAACTATCTTCAGCTTGTTCATCGTCGTACTTACCCTCCATAAATTCTTTCTGGATGACACCCTGAGCACCTTCTTCTGTACTTTCTTCAAAAAAATTCAAACCCATTCTTTTAAGAGTACCAAAGCCATAACGTTTTAGAGCTTTAAGACGCATCTTACCTGCCAACTTAGAAATATCTAAATTAGTTTTCATCGTAACTTCTTGAAGATAGTTTAACGGATTTAATTTGCTAGCACCTTCACTAACAGCTCTACCGACCTTAGTACCAGTAGTCAAGAATTTACCAGCTCCTTTGGCGAGTGTTAGTGGCTTTAAAGGAGTATACAAAATTATATCTGTAAAGAATTCTCCAGCACCTAACGCATTATTTCTTTCATATACACGTCTAGTACCAGTAAATGCGTCATCCATTGCTTGAGCTAATTCATATCCTCCTGTGAAATCATACTTGAAGCGAGTATCAGCAGCAGCCATACCAACAATTTCGTCATCTGGTATATTGCTCAAATCTGAATACCCTAATGTTTTAGCCTATTCTCTGAAGTTACTAGCAATATCGTGAACATCTAAATTCTTCTCAGCCATTATGTCAAGTAATTTATCTTTATAGGCTGTATATGCCTCCATATGAGATTCTTGTTCACGTGCTTTTGCACCACCCGCCCATTGACCAATAATTGCTGCTCCAATACCAGCAATAAGACCTGCCGAGCCACCAATAACAGTACCAGCAGGACCTCCAAGAGCAGTACCAGCTATAGCTGCACCTTTTGCTATAGCTAATGATGAACCAATACCAGCAGCTAAAGACATGGCTTGCTCTTTCCAAGAAGACGACGAGAGACCTTGTGTAGCTGGTTGCGTATAAAACCAATTACCAAATTTAGATGATTGTTTAGACTTACGAGTGTAGTAATCACTTACTTCATGACTATTTTTCCAATCTTCAATATCTTTTAAATCAGTCTAATAATCTTCAAATGCATCATCATAGTTTTCAATAGCTTTATTCTTTATATCTTCTAATTTATTTATATTTTCCCATAAATCGGAAGAGTCAAATTTACCTTCTTTGAGTAAACTGTTATAATCAGCATTTGACGCAATTATTTTCTGCAAACTATCAGAATCAATATCATTATTATTTATAATATTCAATAAGTTCTCAACTCTTTCTTTATCTCTTGTTGCAGCTACCATTCTATCTTTATCATCCATCAGCTAACCTTCATTCATATTAATCATGAATGTAGTTCTAGCATCAGCATTGAACATAAACATAGGATAACTATGGAGAAAACCGTCGTCTTCAGTACTTGATTCATCAGACATACTAAGAGCAGCACCCCTAGTCCAATCATCTGTTAATGATCTACTAGGAGTGTACCCAATAGCACCTCGTAAATTCTAAAAATAACCGTAATCTGAAGCAGATTCTTTTATTAATTCGTCGTTCATATTATTATTTTAAGTTTAACCACATTGTAGTCTATGGACTTTGTATAGCCATCTATTGTTCATTAGCTTTATTTAATTCAGTAGAAGCATTAATCTGTTGTCTGTATAACGCGTCTAATCTCATTTTAGTAGCTTTTGGTACAGATTTATTTATTACCATAGGTACTTCTACGTAATCTACATCCTCAGAAACAACATCACCCTTGTCGTTGCGTATAATTTCCTTAATAGTTTCTCCTTGTAAACCTTCATATTTCTACATTTCTGGTAAAGTATAATTTGCTTCCCACCATGAAGTAGTATCATTAATTTTATCGACGGGAACTTTTACTCTAACCTAGAAGGCATATTCGTTAGGGTCGCTGCCATTTACTGGAGTGTAACCATCTAAACCAGTTATCCATACATTACCATATACACCATTTGCAACATTGTTACGCAAACTAAGCGTACTATAATCTCCAAAACCAGTAGGATCTACATTTGCTATAAGTGTTATGTTTTTCTTTTCATTCTATTTGCTGTAATTCTTATTTTTTGCAGCGATAATAGCATCATTTCTAAACGTATCATAATTATCGAATAAGTAATCAAAACTAGATCTAGCTAAACTAAAATCTTTAGTCTAAGTTTTAATTCTACCATCATCTTTATCTCTACCAAATACAGATTCAAGTATTATATCCTAATCGGGTTTATTTAAATTCAAGTCTCCCATAGAAGCACTCACTGCAGCATCAATACCTCTTAAAACATTATTTGATACTGTTCCGAATACCTAATCCATGGGATTAACGGAAGAATCAGATATATCCAAGTATGATCTCAGAGTACTATATATTAGTTCGTTAGATAGCATTTGAGTATGTTTACTAGCGTTATTAACTATACTACTTCGCATTTTATCATATTCTACCTTAAGCGGATCATTCTTATCAAGTACACCAGTAGCTATATTCATCATTGTATCTAGTAAACCTAGATCTATATCACCATTTTGTACGTCCTGCTGGCTAATACTTCCCTGTTGCATTAATATTTTTAATTGTTCACTTATAATCCTAGCAGTAGCAGGATTATTGGCGAATTCTCCGTACATGTTCCTTATCTTCTGAGCATCCATAATCTCATCAGTATTGATAGCTTTCTTCACTTCAGGATTCATATTCTTAGTAGACTCGGCTTTTCTACTTAAAGCTTTCGATTGTAATGAGTTTAAATCAGAAGGGTATATAAATGGCAAAGCGTTTTTGTCTTCCTTTTTACCAGCATTTCTAGCTGCTAGTTCTTTGTTCTTCAACGTAATAGATAAAGAAGCTTGATCTACCACTGGTGTTTCTCTCATTTTATCAGACTGTTCTGTAGTAAGTGCATCGATAAATGATTCTCTTATCTCGGAGAAATCAGCGTTAGGATTAACATTTTTATACATTTTACTAAATCTCTCGAAATGTCTCTGACCGGCAGTAGTACTAAGTATATCGTCAGCGTGATCACTAAGAGAACGTCTAACGTCAGCTCTACTAATCGCCATCCAATTAGTAAAAGGCATAACTGCACCACTATTTGGAGCTTTTCCTTTATAAAAGGTTGGTTGAAGGTCTTTAACGTATTCTCTACCTAATTCTTCCATATCCCTGTATTTATCGGGAGATATATTTGTCATGATACCTTGATCTCTAGTACTCCAGTTGCGCAGATCTGAATATTTAGGATCATCGAACCAATCCGCATATAAACCTTGTGCTCTTAATGCCGCTTTAGCTTTTTCACGAGTATCCATATTCTCAGCACTTTTACGAAGATTTGCTAAATGGAAATAGTCTATACTGTTCAAACCGGCATAAAATCTAGATCTAAAAGAAGCATCTTTCATTGCATCAGGATTAGTTACTGCTTCATTTATTAAATCCTACATTTTACCTAATGACGAATCACGATAATCCTGTACGTCTACGTCAGAAATAGATGAAAACTCACCAAATTTCTATAACTGAGCACTAAACTGTTGAGCAGCTTCATCTACAGCTTGTTTCTATGCTGCACCTATTCTATATAATTCTCCAAAATTAATAGGTACATAAGTATTTATTATAGGAGCTTCTGCAGCTCTGTCATATCTATTAGCCTACATAATTACCTCCCTTATTTAACCATCTATTAAACTCTTTTATAGTATTAGCAGTGTAACCAGCTTGTAAGAACGGTCCATACATAGCTAACATAGCGTTATCTCTAGCTTCTTGATTTCTCATGAGTTCTCTATTTTGAGCCCACTGACTTAATTGACTAATGCCAGCCCTACGAATATTTCTATTTGTAGCTCTATTTTGAGCATTAGCTTCGGCAGCTAAATTAGTAGCGCCAACCCATTGCTGCCCTAAATTATTCATGGTATTAGCGTACTCACCCAAATATTGATTATTAGCGTTACTTTCCATAGATCTTAAATTAGTTATAGCCTTATTTGTATCTACTGCGGATTGTAAACTATATGCCATATTAGCTCCAGTATTAGTGTTCATCTATCTTATATTGTAATTAGATATAGCTCTATTGCGATTAATATCCTATATAGCCGGATCTATATTAAATCTACGTCTGCGCATAGTATTTGTAATAGCAGTAGCATATGGATTATATACAGCATCAACAGACTCTGGTTTCCCAGTAAATAAGTTGGACATAATAGGAGCTAATGAAGCTATACCAGATAATGCAGAACCCCAGTCAAATCTTCCCTTTGGACCAGGTTGTCTAACATCTGGGGTTGGTGCCTCATCTAGATCTGTTTTTTTATATATCTTTGGATCTGGTTTGATTATTTCAGCATTAGTAGCTATTAGTCTATCCGGATATTTAGGTTTCTTAATCCCTTCATTACTTTGCTAAACTACTATGGGTTGTTCGCTCTTATTAACAGTAGCAGATACGTTAGAAGTCCTTCTCTTCTTAGGAAGTGGGGTATTTTTTACATTAGTAGCTACATTATCTGTATCATTTGTAGGAACATAATTATAAGATTCTTTTGGAACAACACTAAAATTAGTATTGACTGTTTGTGCTGGTGCAACTTGCTAAGGCTTTATTGCTTCACGGCGCTCGTATCCAAAAGCATATGGATCTACGGCTCTAAGTGTTTCATAGTCGTAACGACCATTAGTATACGACTGCATAGATCCCACAGAAGTCTTTTTCTATCCGTATCCTCCTTTTGGCATTTTAGAATAGTCTACATATACAGGGTTAAACTATTTTGGAAATGGAGATTCTTTATGATCATTATAGAACTTAATAAGTCCTTCTTTAATTCTATCACTTTCTCCCTGTTTAATTAAACTGTTATATTCAGATTCACTTATAGGTTTTCCTGCTGAATCATAGTATCTATAATTCGGCAAATTCTAGGGAGATACATCATCTAGTGGTGTATAACTACCATCTGAATTCATTTCCGAGAATTGTCCAAAAGGACTTACTACATAATTGATTTTTACTTTTTTAGGCCCTTTATCGTCTTCAGTATTTCCATAACTATAAGCAGGTAGACCTTTATATTTGGGTTTAATACCCTTTTTCTTCTTAACCTATTCCTACATAGCAAACAACTAATTATGAATAATATTATTATTTATTTCATTTAATTTCGCTGCATTTTCTGCGTATTTGTCATTATATTTACTTTTATTCTTTGCCATCATTTTCTCACCAAGTTGCGCAAATGTTTCTTTCTTACCAGGAACTTTAAGTTTATCGCTAAGTATTCTACTACCTTCCGGTAAGTCAATTAAATTACTATCTGTAGGTTTATTATTCTCAGGAACTTTACTTATAGTACCATCTGGGGTTTGAATTAACTCTCCATCGTCTACGTATGCTAAAGAACTAGTATAACCACCATCTGCAAATGTATTTACATCCATATCACCGTAATCTTCTCCATATTCATTCTGCAGATAATTAGTACCACGCACAGCGTCTCTATTATTTGCAGCGATTTGGCGTAGCCTATTTCTTTTTCTTCTCAACCTTCTGTTTTTGAACATACCAGTTAAGCCAGTTCCTAAAGTACCCTCATCCAGTTCAGTAAATGAACTCATACTGGCTTCTCTACCACCTTTACCTATCAGTCCAACTCCGGCTCCTATGGCGCCTCCAACCAATGCACCTGCTGCACCAAAATTCTTACCAATTTCCATTCCAGCATTTATACCCTAACCAATACCAGCAACAGACTATGCAAAAGCTTCACCTCCAGATGTTGCGGTTGACTACTAAAAAGGGCTGGCTATTAAAGTTGTAGCTTCGGGTAAAGCTTTTATCATATTTGAAATCTATTCAGTTCCGAAAGCATAAGCTGGAACTTCGATTTTCTTTTTATTTTTCATATTAAATTAACGAGTATCTATAAGTTGTTGTAATATATGGAACTTTAAATTGATTACCGTCATCTGCTATAAAACTATACTAGCATATCATATACTTGCCTCTCATTCTAGCAGGAAACGAAAGTACATTATCATTAAAATCATTCTGTCTAGGAACAGGAAATCTGAATGTTTCTTCTCTATAGTCAAGAGGAACATCATTGGTAACAGTAGCTACCTATTCCTTAGTACTGAATTTTAGATATTTTATCATGCCTTGCGTTACTTCAGAACCATCAGAATTAATAAAGTTCCCAGAAAATCTCACATTATCAAAAGTCTTAGTATATAGTGGATCTTTATTTACAACAAGTTCTATTATAGCATTCTTACTTACTGTATCTAAGTCAGAAGTATCTAAATCGTTTATGAGGTAATATGTATTTCCTTTCAGTGTAACATTCTTATCAGAGAACTATAACGACCAATCTGGATCAAAAGTATAAAATGATGTAAATCTACCTAACTATTCATTAAATATCAATGATTTATTATCAAATTTAAACCATACCTCATTATACTTTTTATCAAATAAACCTAATACATCATTACGTTCATTAGATGGTTTTTCATTTAAATATGTCTATACCTATTTTTCTTTTGATAACTATGACACTTGCCCAGTATATGAACATATTTCATTCTTATCAAAATCATACCAATATAAAACATTATCAGAATTTACTATACTTTTGTCATTCGTTGTAGATGAACCATTTAAGATAGTAACATAATCATATCTACTCAATATTCCTCCAGTACCTAATGTTAACTATCCCATATTATCGTCTGTAATCAACGCTCTTTCATTTACAGATGCTATTCCGAGAGCTGTATCCTACCAATAAAATAATCTATCCTTAAATACTTTTAAATTAGTTATATCTCCATACTAATTGTCTACATCTAAGTAATCTGCTACCCTGAATATTGTCCAATTATCCAATATTTCATTATTAGTTTTTGCTTGAGATACCATTATTCTATTATACACCCTAGTGTTATCCTCTGCATATATGGAGTTAGGTACGAACTGCTTACTTCCCATCTAACTAGAATATACTGCATTATAGACGTAATACGGTCTATCCTAAACGTGATAATTACCTTTCTATGTAACATCCAATTGCAAATGTGAATCTAAATAATTATTTGGAGTATACGTTCTATGCGCCATATCTCCGTTAAATAGATTCATATTAATACTGGATTCAAATGGTATATATGCAGCAACAAAACGTTTTACCTCTTTCCAAGTAGCTTCATCATTACCCTGATAAGTAAATGTACATGGATAGTCTAACAGATTTAAAAAAGTATCACCACCGTGGGTATAAGTTACTGTTGCTTCTGTAGAACTTGAATTTATAATTACATATGAGTTGGTAGATATATATACAGAGTTCTATCTAGATACATATGTATTTCCACCATAAGCTGAGGCTATGGGGCGTTTAACATTATATACTGGTATAGCATTAGTAGCATCAAGAGAAGTTAAATTTTCTCCTGTTATAGTGTTAAATCTATTAGTAATCCCTGATACTTGCGCTACAATACATGGTCCAGCTGCACCAACGGCAGTCTGATTAGTACTCTCATCCAGACATGTCACAGAATAATTAGTATATGTTCTTTCACCAACATTAATCTTATATGGACTGACATCCTAAAAGGCATTATATGGGATATCCAATGGATACTTTGCATCTATTATGGTACCTATTTTCCCTTGATTTGCCTGTTGATACTGAACCGCTCTGTAATATTTACATACATTTGCGTTATAATAACGCTCTTTTCCATCTAAATCATGCGCCTATAACCCTATTAATATCTTATTATTATCTAATTTTATATAGTTATTAGAAGAATCAATAGAAGCAATAGACCCATCATATTGTAATACTTTACTAGCATTAGCCGTAATTCTGCTAGCTCCACTTGGAGCTCCGGATGAGCTTATTGGTGAAGCATATGTACACAAATAATCTAAGTAAGCAGCATCTTTCAAGTAGCTCTCTATACCTTCCTTCTGAACACATATCTCTGGAGATATCAAACGGACATAATCGTTTACTAACAGACTTCCATTTAAGGTTACTCTTCTGAATTGATTAGTAGTATCTACACTACCTAGTGTGAAGTTAGGCATGATAAAAGGTCTAAGCTCCAAAGAAGTTTTTACTACGCTACCTTTACCGACATTTTCTTTTTCCTATATTCTATATTCATATAGATTAGTAGCAATGCACTGCATTATTACAGATCTATCCGACTCTGTTCTATCGCAACGAACTATTTCGTATGCTATTGCATCTGCTGGAGTATTTTTAACAGTAAATTTGATACCTAATATTTGCCCCTAAATATCTCCACCATTACTCGTAAATGCTGGAATCTGACTAACATGAGGCATTTTAATATCACCAATCCAATATACTGGAGAAGGTAATCCTTTATTGTTATAAAATATTATACCAAATCTGTATATTTCATCTCTTTGGTATCCCTTAAAATGGGACGCTATATAAGGATCAGCATAGTTTGGTATTCGATAGTTAGTGGTAGAGTCTAAATCTAACTGCACTGTAGTACTATAACCTACATTTTGTACTGTGATTTTATTCATGAACTTAGAACTAGCATTCATTGAGCAATTATTAGCTATTCTAGAGCTTGAACTTCTATCTACTAAATCAATCGTAGTGGTAGTAAAATTATATTCTATATTTATTCCATACCCACCCATAGGTCTAGAAGTACCAACCATCTTGCCATATATATACTACTAACTTTCGGGGGTAGATGAAAAAAGCATACTATTATATGGATTTATACAATCGTGCTCCCTAGGTACAGTAGATAAATCAGCCGTATCTATATCGTTTATGGTAATAGAACTAGTAGAACTTGCTGATTCTAATACTACTTTACCATTTATATTACATCTATATGCTCTAGCGTCATAAAAACCTGGATTCCACGTATCTTCAGTTATATTTGCAGCAAATAATCTATTTTGCATTTTAGTAATAGTACTAGCTGTAAACTAATAACCGGTTAACATATTAAATTCGTCTATAGTAATTTCTCCCATATACGAATTACCGGTATCTACATATTTAATCTTATCATATGTAGTCATTACATCTATCTCATCTACTACTATAATTTTAGGTATAGAGTTATTAGAAGTGTAACGAATGCTAATAATTCTACATTTCTGAAAGTCTTTTGTTATTAATGGAGTTTCTATAACGCATGCTTTCCCTGACGACGTATTAGGATATGCTCCCATATAGCTCTGACTATTCTAATTAGTAGAACTCTAAGTAAGATGTACTAATTCACTAAGGGGTGATAACGTGGTTTCCGAATTATGTAGGTTAAACAACTAATAACAATATTGTACTACACCACTTGGAAGATTTCCAGCAGTAAGGTCTACTATTTTGAAAGGAGGAAGCGTTGCTCCAGGAGTTATATCTACCGCCAATGGATTCAATATGTTACCATTAGAATCTACTAAGTCAGATCCAAAAGAATATCTACCATCTACTATGTTTAATACTTTTATAGCACTATTGCCATCCGTAAAGTATACTTTAATATTAGAATCGCTTTCATAGTTACCAACTATGCTTATTCTAGGAGTTTTATTCAAATCCTAACACAGTTTTAAATCACCTTGTAATATTATTTTAGACTCAGGTGTCTTTGAATCGAAGCCAGTTATTCTATATACTCTATTATAACCATTGTTCAATCTAGTAACTACTACGGCTATATCATTTATTGTGGTAGTACCTATTATAGTTTCAGATTGTTCAGAAGTACTATCTTGTTTATTTATAGTATATTTATATATACCTTCTATATTCTATATCGCTCCAGTAGTACCATTATCGTTAGTAAATACTCTTACATTCTCGGCATATCTATACTAATTATTAGGTATTAGTGATACGTCCGTATCCATATTCATACCACCTATAAAGGTATTAGTCTGTTCTGTAGTACTTATCATAATAATCTAGTTATATTATTTTGGTTGTAGATATGTTGCTCTTCACCACTGGTAGAAAAGAAAGTATCGTGATCGGCTATCTCTGGATACAACTTATTCCAAGTATTACTTATATTTTCGATGTCATCTGGTCCAGGCATTAAAGCCTCTGCATAAGCTTGTTTACGGTAGAAATTCCAACTATTACGCATATCATAATAATCTTGTTGGGTTATCTATCCTTTTAATTTTTTAGGATAAAAGTGTTTAACACCCAAATACCACAATAACGCTTCTTTATACGATTCTAAATCCGGTATTAAAGGCATACCGTCTTCATCGGTATAAATGGCATAATATGCGATTTTAACATATCCTCTAGGAACATTAGTCATTATATATCCAGGTTTAGTCATATACTGTAAATCATAACTATACATTGTGCCGTCCTTATGACCTATCCTATTACCTAAATACTTACCATTTACGGTTGGTTCTGTCCATTTGTTGAGTAATACACTCAGCGTTTCTCGTAAATTATCATCTGAATTTAATTTTTCCAATGCCTGTTCATCAGTAGTAAGATTAAACATGTTTTTTACTAATGGAAACATAGCATTATCGTGTATAATCATTTCAGGTTTGCATTTACAACATTGAGCCTTGTCATGTGTTACCCCAAAACTAGAAGTAGCTTTACGCATTGAAAGCCAACCACCATTACAGCAATAAGAGTATGCAACTTGATCTAATTTATATAGATCGCATGGCAAAGATGCTTGATGACATTCTATAGGCAATACTGCCACTTTATGTTCAAACTACTATATTGCTCCAATTTTAAGCATTCCTTCGACCAACCATTCTTTCCAATCTGATATTCTTATCTAATCTTCAGACAGATTAAAATCTGCAATAGCTTTTGCTATTACTGTCTTTGAAGAAATCATTCTATTATTTATCATACTTATAATTCTATGTAATCTCTTACATGATTTTTAATTATTTGACATAAGTTTCTTTTATTATCTCTTGAAGCTATAAACTAGTATTTGGTTTTGTTAGTAAGTAAACTATCCTTTTTAGACCAATGAAATCTGTACTTCCAACCGTTACTGTGTTCATTAAGCAAATATATTGGTTTACCAAACTCTTTGGTAGCCTTCCAGTCCCACCTTAAACTCTTACTTGTATACTCTTTAGGCTAGTGCTTGATTATTTGTATGGTACCCAATCTACATGGCAGTTTATACTCTTTTCCTCTTAGCATTATTTCATCTCGTACATACTAAAAATATTCATTTATAATATTTTTATATGTCTACATATCTATATCATAAATAGTATTAGCTTCTATATACTATTTATAACTATTATAGAAATCAGTAACCGTATAACTTTTTCTCTAATATCCCATAATATTACTTATTACTAATTCTATTCTAAGTATCATCTTGTGAATCATTTGTAACATCACTTGGCATACTTGTCATATAACGCAATTCTCTGTCTAATATCAACTACGTAATCGTAGGTATCATTGCTTCTGGAATAGGAAAGTCACTATCGGGATTAAAACACGCTCCAGTTTCTGTAGGATCTTCTGCAATAACATCTACACTAATGTATTCTAATTGATTAGAGTCTCCATCGACATATATTTTATTACCTTTAATCCAAGCAATATAATCCTTGCATGTAGCCTTTCTAAACTTCTGCAGTTTAGCTTTAGTACGACTACCTACCTGAATTAGATTCCCAAACATATCTCTAACATTAATAACTCCAGGTCTATAATTGAATTTCATCAATTTAGGTAATTCTTTGTCTCCAACATACACAAAATTACCAGGAGTAATTTCCTCACGATCCAAATGTATTGGTTCTATTGTAGATAAGTAGGCATCGTTAATGTCTCTATCCTTATCTATATCTTGTTTTATGAGCATAGCTCTATAAGCTATGATCCATTTTTCTATCTATATCCTACTCAAGTGCTCAGATTCTGCTATATTACTATTGCGTGCAATAAGTAGGATGTTATCAATGAGCTAGTTAAGCGACATAATTACCTCCTTCTTTGTATTTCCAATAATATCCACTACATTTCTTGCCGGAATGTATTGCTTTCCATATATTAGATTGATATGCTCCTAACTGTCTTGAAGCATCCCATGCACTTAAATAATACTTTTCATTTCCGCTCTCGTCTATAGAAACAACAGGCCTTCTTCTACTATTAGTGTATCTCTATTTATAGCTTCTACGCTCTATACATGTGCCATAGTTAGTATTATACTTAGCATCACACCACTCAAGATTATTTGTATGGTTATTCTATTTATTTTCATCCTTATGATTAATGAATGGCAAATTATTAGGATTAGGAATAAATGCCTATGCTACTAAACGGTGCACCATATATTTTTTTTGAATCTTATTCTTAGTTAGACTTACTACTACGTAGCCTCCTTTATTCTATCTTAACTTCATAATTTTTCCAGGTTGAGTATACTTAAATTCATCTACTACAGTACGATAGTTGTTGCTATAATCTACAGTAACCACTCTCTCGTTACTCCATATTCTACCGAAATTACTTACCTAATACAAACCTTCGTAACCAGGAATATCTCTCCACTATTCATTTAAAGTCATAATATATTATTTTAATAACGTTATTGCTAATATAACGTGTTTTAAGGCGTTTCTAGGCACTTTCTATTATCGGCAATACAATCCTTTAACTTATGTAATAGCGGTCTTTAAAATGGCTTAAAATAAAAAAAGGTTGACCTTATTGATCAACCTTTTCCATAGCAACTTTCATATCCTATGGTAACATTTCCTTCATTGGTTGTGGTAC
>NFYX01009532.1_pt1 | contig 19003 bp, 34 predicted proteins | sample 1092271 | NCBI WGS metagenome assembly NFYX01 (sample SAMN03609883, study PRJNA323583) | gut metagenome | isolation source: feces | host: Rattus norvegicus | place: Denmark: GeoCenter | collected 2013
TCTTGATAGAGACAGGGGCTATAACTTAAAGTCTGGAGGAAAGTTAGGTGGATGTTATTCTGAAGAAGCTAGAGAGCATATGGGGGAAAGCACTAAGAAAAAGTGGCAAAACCCAGAATGTTCTAAGAGGATGCTAGAAGGACTTCGTAAAGGAACTGAAACCGTGAAACAAAAAGCATTAGAGAATTATATAGAGCACGAATGTCCAGTATGTCATACAAAGTTTAGAACCAAAAACTGGAACTCTCATATATATTGTTCTCTAGAATGTGCTAATATTGCTCTTAAGCCTACTTTAAAAGAAAAATCAGAACTTGGCATTAAAGCTATCAAAGAAAAATACCAAGACACTAAGGCTGATAGATACAATCTTATTTTAGAGTGGTTAAAAAACAAAGAAAATGTTGACTTAGTTAATAGTGCTAAGCTGAATGATCTAAAGTATCTAAACTCTCTAGCAGAATATGTTGGAATCAAAGATACTAGGTCATTAGGTAAAGTATTAGATGTAAAATATAAAAAAGATATACATAATAAATTAAAGGAAATTTTAATAAAAATGTACGCCGTTCCGTCAGATGAGTAAATCTGAATATAGTAAGCAGGAAACTGCCGGAAGTAGAGGATAAAAAGCCTCTACGATAACATAAAGGAAGAGCCCCTTCCTGCTGGGGGGAGCTGCCTATTAGGTAGTGTAAATCTATCTGAGTTTGTAAAAAAGCCTTTTACTAACGACTGTTATATAGATTTTGATGATTTAAAGAAAACTATAGCTATTACAGTACAAGGTCTTAATCAAGTTCTTCTAGAAGGAATGGATTTACATCCACTTGAAGTTCAAAGAAAGTCTGTATATAATTGGAGACAGATTGGCTTAGGAACTTTAGGACTTGGAGATATGCTTATTAAGATGTGCATAACTTACGGAAGTCAAAGAAGTATTGATACTATTAATTATATATTTAAACTTATTGCTACTACTGCAGTAGAAACATCACTTCAACTTGCTAAACTTAAAGGATGTTATCCTATGTGTAATAAAGAAGCATTAGTAGAATCAGAATTTATTAAAGCTCTTAATCTTCCAGAAGTAGTACTTGATGATATTAGAAAATTTGGACTTTTTAATAGTCAGCTATTAACCTGTGCGCCTACTGGAAGTATTGGAACTATGATTCAGGCTTCAACTGGGGTGGAACCCAACTTTGCCTTTTCTTTTACTCGTAGAACTATCTCTTTAAATAAAGAAGAGACTTATTATACAGTTGATGCTGATATAGTAAGACAATATAAAGAAGTAACTGGAAATGTTAAACTTCCAGATTATTTTATATCTTCTCAACAAATTAAACCTATTGATAGACTTAAAGTTCAAGCAGCTTTACAAACTTGGATAGATGCGTCCATAAGTAGTACCATTAATCTTCCAGAAAATACAACTATTGATGAAGTATATAATATTTATTTCCAATCTTGGAAGCTAGGATTAAAGGGAGTAACCATATGGCGCGATAATTGTCAAAGAGAAGGTATATTAACACTTAAAGATACTGTATCTGATAAGAAACAAGGTAAAGTAGATAATACTATAGGACTTAATAGATTACTAGTAACTGGTTGCGGTAACTTACATTGTCAAGCATTCTTTGACCGAGATACTAAGGAACTTAGAGAGGTATACTTATCTAAAGGAAGTACTGGAGGATGTCAAAATTATATGATTGGAGTTAGTAGATTAGCTTCTCTTAGTGCAAGAAATGGAGTAACTATTGAAAAAATTATAGATCAACTAAGATCTTGTGGAGTATGCCCATCTTACTCGTTAAGAAGTGCTACTAGAAAAGATACTTCTAAAGGTAGTAGTTGTCCAGTTGCAGTAAGTTATGCTTTAGAAGATATGTATAATGAAATAAAACATATTTTATCTAATATAAAAGATAATAACTCTACTTTAAAAGTAGAGGTAGAAAGTAACCTTGAAGAATGTCCTAATTGTCATGAAAAGACACTAATTCACGAAGGTGGCTGTATTTCATGCACATCTTGTGGTTTTAGTAAATGCTCATAAAATAATTAATATGGAATTTAACGGAGTAATTATTATTACAGATCCATGCTATGTTATAAAACAAGAAGATTGGACTAACTTTTTAAAAGGAGATAAATTAGGCCTTACTAAGTTTTTCAGTGAAGATACTAGATATGGAGATTGGGGATGTACAACTTATAAGATTAGTATAGATCCTAAAAAGATCCCAGTAAGTCACTATAATAGAATAAGTATTAATGATGTAATAGGTGAGTTCTGTGCTGATTCTGGATTAGTTGCAGTATTTGACTTGAATGAGTTAGTAAAATATAATCCTAAAGTAACTGACTTTATAGATAGTCATCCTTGGTGTGTGACTGTTATAGAAGATTTTAATGGATATGCTGAGTATATAATAGATAAGAACGGAGAAGCCCATATAATTGGAGCAAGTGATACTCTAAATTTTATAACTATACAGACAAGTCTATGATAGAATTTCATTTAAATAAACTTTACACTTTTATAGGTGATACTAATGGATTTACTAAGAATAATATTTACAAAATATCTAATATAATAAACAATAAGGTTCTTATTTACAATGATAATAAAATAGGAATTTATTGGAATCCAGAAGAGTTTACTAAAGAATTTATTGAATCTAATAAATCAGTTAGAACCATTAATTATGATAAAGCCTTTAATATAAACTGGATTTTTATAGGAAATGATACAGATGATCAATCATTTACCTATGGTAAGCCATATAAAATAGATAAAACATCCCTGGAAATGGTTAACGAAGAATGGGTTTCTTATATTAATATTAAATCTGATAAAGATAGTATAGTAAGTATTAGTGAATCCACATTTCTTAATACATTTATTCCAGAATTAACATGGTGTGTTTGTGTTACTAATTGCGATCCTAGATTCTCTAAAAATTTTATATACAAAGCCTACCTTAATACTGACTCACTTTCTGAATGGATTATAGAAGATAATGCTAGAATAACTACTACTATATCTTTTGATGATTTTAATATGTTATTCCGTAAAGAGGATTTTGATAATAATACTTATGTATGGGAGAATAGTACTCCTAAATATCATATTCATTCTAATTATGATACTTTTCAAGCTGATATACTTTGTATTGATGATTCCTATCCAAATGTAGAAGGAACATATTCAATTCAATTTATATATAATCATACTAGAAAAGTTGATCCTAATTTAGAAACATCTAATAAAGTAGATAAAGTTAATCATCCAGACCATTATACTTGGTTAAAATCTAAATGCGGAATTGAAGTAATTGATATTGCAGAAGAGTGTGATTTTTGCTTAGGTAATGTAATTAAATATGTACTTAGATCTGGTAGAAAAAAAGAACTAGGATATGATTTAAAGAAAAAGAAACTAGAAGATTTAAAGAAGGCCAAATGGTATTTACATAGGGCTATTGATAATCTATCTAAAGAAATTTAATGGATATATTTATTACTTTCTCAGATGAATCACAAATTAAAGAATTAGTAGATTTTAATACAGAACATACTATAAACTTTATTGATTCTAATACAAAGAAGGGTAAAAGACAAGCCTGGTTGCTCAAATCTCATTGGGCAGCTAGGCTTGATCCATTTATACTTATTAAAAATGGGGATAAGCCTATTAAGGCATTTTATACAGAAGCTAATAAAAATGTTGTAAATGAATTAATAAATTACTTAAATAAAGAAACTAACTGATGATTTATTTAGTATCTAATCAACTTACTTTATTTAATAGTGATTCTTATCAGAGAATAACTATAGATAAATCTATAGAGTTACTTAATACATTAGAAGTTGTTGGGGTAGACTCAGAAACTCAAGGTCTAGATCCACATAAAGGAACTTTACTACTATTACAATTAGGATGTAAAGAATTTCAAATAGTAATTGATTGTACTACTATAGATATTTCTGCTTATAAGGAATTTCTTGAATCTGATAGGTTATTCTTATTTTGGAATGCTAGATTTGATTTAAAGTGGCTATTTAATTATGGAATAGTACCTAAAAGAGTATGGGATGGATTCTTAGGTGAGAAACTATTATGGCTAGGCTATCCTACAGTATTATCTCCAGAATCTTGGCAAAGAATTAAAGAACCAAGATACGATTATGTTCCAGCTAATGGTACTAAAAAACCTTATTATATCATATATATGAATCTTAAAAAGGCTGGAGAAATGTATTGCGATATAGAACTTGATAAGACTGTTAGAGGTAAAATTCTATATATGGGTATTACTAAAGAAGTAATTATTTATGGTGCTAATGATGTTAAATGGCTAGAAGATATTAAGAATAAACAAGATATAGAATTAAGTAAAAAAGGATTACTTAAAGCTATGGATCTTGAATGTAGATTCATATTACCATTGGCATATCTAGAATATTGTGGTGTTAGAATAGATACTACTAAATGGAAGCAAAAAATGGATAATGACCAAAAGCAATTAGATACTACTATAGAAAAGATGAATAAATGGTTGATAGAAAACTATCCTGATTCTGAATATATCTATAAAGATTTACAAGGTGATCTATTTGCTGAAAATCCATTTGATGTTAATCCTAAAGTATCTGTAAATTGGAATAGTGCAAAACAAGTTATTCCGATATTTAAACACTTTGACATTAATGTAGTATTAGAGGGAAAAGATAGTATTAATGAGAAGGTTATAGCTCCACAATCTGATAAGTGCTCTTTAATACCATTATATCTAGAATATAAAGGCCTAGTGAAATTAGTTAGTACTTATGGTAAGAATCTATTAGATCAAATAAATCCTAATACAGGAAGACTATACACTAATTTTAATCCTATAGGTACTGATACAGTAAGAATTAGCTCTGGAGGTAAATACACAGAAAATGGAAAAGAAAAGAAATATATTAATTTCTTAAATTTTCCTAGTGACAAATTAACTAGATCTTGTTTTATTGCTGAAAAAGGTAATAAATGGATTAGTATTGACTACTCTGGTCAAGAAAGTTTTATTATGGCTGATATATCTAATGATGAGGCTATAATCCATGAACTTACTTATGGTGATAAAGATCTACATACTCTAACAGCTAAAATAGTCTATGACTATATTCCAAAAGATATGCCTGCTAAAGAAGTAAAAGAGAAATTTCATGATGAAAGACAGAAAAGTAAGGGATATGAATTTGCATTTAATTATTCTGGAAATGCCTCTACTATAAAAAAGAATTTTGGACTCACAGATGAAGAGGCTAATAGAATTTATAACTCTTATATGAGTGGATTTAATGGTCTTAAAAAGTATCAAGAATTTAGAAGAAAAGAATGGTGGAGGCTTGGCTATATTGATCTTAATCCTAAAATAGGATATAAGGCTTTTATATATGATTGGGAGTATCTTAAGAAAGTTCAAGAAGATACTAAAGAACCTGGATTTTGGGAGCATTATAAAAGCATGAAAAATGACAGTAATAGCTATACAGTAACTAAAGTGAGAGATTACTTTAAAAGAAGAGCTGATAGTGATAGACAATCAGTTAACTATCCTATACAACATACAGGTTCTTTATGTTATAAAGTTAGTATGATTACTTTCTTTGAATATTTAAGAAGACATAATCTACTATTTAAGGTTTTAATAACTATAACCCCATACGATGAAATAAATTGTGAAGCTCCAGAAGCTATAGCTGAAGAAGTGGCTTCTAAACTGCATGAAATTATGGTAAAAGCTGGAGCATGTTTTGTAAATAAAGTAAAATTAGAAGCAGAAATATCAAGAGAAAAAGATGGGTCATTACCAACTTATTGGATACATTAAGATATGAAAATAGTTGAAATTGAAGCTAGTAAGTTAGAAACTCTAAAGCACAACTTGAAATGGTTTCAAAATGAATATGATAGACAGAAAAAGTTTATACAAGATCTAATTCAAAGAACATTAGACGATGCTGTTCCATTACAGTTTTGTTATACTAATGATAATCTTAGCTCAGTATATAATAAAGTATTATGATGCTAAAGGTTTTCATAGTTTTTAGTATGTAATGGAAAGAAAATATCTAGAGATTTTTACTTTATGAGATATACTTTTGATAGGTTATTTATTGTTAGTTTCAGTAAAAACTCAGGATATTTTCTATGGGATACTAAATATATAATTGCCGGTTCGTTTAAAGACACTTATGTTTTAGATAACAGATGGATCAAAGTTTGGATAAGAAAGAATCAAATGAATTATATAAATAGTAAAGGGAGAATACTTTTATGGTAAACATCTAGGTAAAAACTATAAAAAATTATTTAAAAAGCACACTTTATCTTATGATTAAATGGAAATATAATAGGATATGGTATACTAGTATACCTATTGATTGGAAATATATTGATTCTAATAACTTAACATTAGAAGATATATATAAAGATCTAGCTAAACATAATGTAGTTACTTCTGTAAGAGTTACGAAGGGTACTAGTAGTCTTGATGGAATAACTCGTTATTTTACTGAATATATTTGGTATAATTCTAAATGGAATAAATGCTATTTACTAAGATTAGTTAAACATTGTGGTAATGGGCATCAATTAAAGGCTCTCATCCATGATATATATGATTATATAGATTTTACATACTGTGCTATTACTAATATGGAAATAGTAGTTGAATACCCAGTAAATATAGATTATTTAAAAGAACTAATACCTTGGATAAAGAAAATATAAAAGTCTTTATAGAATATAATTTTCTAGAATATAAAGTAGTGATATCACTAAAGCCTACTGAATAGTACTACTTTATAGAACTTACAGATAATACTATTAATTTATTAGAAACCTCTGATATATAAGTGTATATCAAAGGAAGCAAAACCTTATAATGGAGAGTTTATAGGAGAAATCCATTATAATTCTGGATTAGAATACATAGATACTCTTTGTGTTACAGATACTTATAAAGATGGAAAACTAATTTTTCTAGACTTTATAATTTTTAATGAGATACATTATTTCTCACCAGATGAAATGGATAATCTATTTAAGAATGGTGAATATAAAAAAAATATATGTGTATATAATGGAAGTACAAATTAAAAAACTTGATAAAAATGCTGTTATTCCTTCTTATGCTACAGAAGGATCTGCTGGAATGGATATTACGGCTACTAGTGTTGAATATAATAAAGAAATTGATTGTTGGGTTTATCATACTGGACTATCTTTTAAGATTCCAGAAGGTTATGTAATGCAAATATATCCTAGAAGTAGCAATAGAAAAACTGACTGTTATCTGACTAACTCAGTAGGTATTCTAGATTCAGATTATACTGGGGAACTACTAGTTTGTTATAAGAACAGAAACACTACTAATACTATTTTGCCTACAGAACTTCATAGAGGAGAAGTTTATAAATATAAAACAGTAGATATGAAAGCTCCATATCTTATAGGAGATAGAATAGCACAAATAATTATTATGCCTTATCCTAAGATAGAATTTAAAGAAGTAAAAGAACTTCCTAAGACTGTAAGAGGAAATGGTGGATTTGGATCAACTGGAAAATAATGGGACTAGATATAACATTCTATCATAGACATTCTGATAATACCACCAGTAAAATAGCTTATTTTAGAAAAGTTAATTTCTTAGTTAAATTCTTTGAAACAATGGGCTATGAAATAAATAACTGTGAAGGAGTTGAAATAGATGTAATAGACTGTGAAGAACTACTAAAAAGGTGTCTAATTGTTTTAACTGATAGTAGTAAAGCAGAAGAGTTACTTCCGACTGAAGAAGGATTTTTCTTTGGCAATACAGATTATAATAATAATTATTTCTTAGATGTAGAGCGTGTTAAGGAGGCACTTATAACAGAAATACTACCTTACTTTTATTATCATCCTAATAACAATGTATACTTTGAAATCTGGTATTAATAAAACCACTTTTTATAAACTAATTAAAGATTATATAGATTATAATAATAAGATAGATAATATTACAGAAGTTCTAGAATGTGATATTTTTGATACTTCTTATATGAATTATCCTCATTCTCTATTTGATACTATTCTAGATATACTATTTATAGAAGATGGAGTAGATATTATACACTGGTGGATATTTGAAGCTAGACTAGATCCTGATCTTAAATTATATGATAAAGAAATAGAAGTCCCACTTGATACAATAGATGATCTTTGGAATTATGTTCATCAATTTGTTAGGGAATGATTCAATATTTATTAATTAAATCTAATTCTGGTAAATTTAGATTTGCTATAGTTGAATTTATTGAAGAATGGAAACCAGGATTTGTAATTCAACGAAGTCATGGGCAAGTAGGAGGTAAAGTAACATTATCTCCTACTATTCTAATAACAGAAGGAAAACAAGGTAGAAGTCCTTATAATCAAGCTATTCTTAAATTTAATAGTCTAGTAAAAGAGTTCCTTGATAGAGGATATAAAAAAGTAGATAAGCATCCTCAAGAATATTCTACAGAAGAATTAGAAAATCTATTTGGAACAATAATTACTAATCAGTTTGGTGTAATTAAGCCAATGTTAGCTAAACAAGAAGCTGGTGTAATTAATAAGAAAATCTATGATAAAGAGTGGCTTGGCAGTCGTAAGATAAATGGAGTAAGAGCTTTATTTTATTATGATGGAAAGGAGATTCATTGCTTCAGTAGAGGTGGCAGTATGTATGATAATGCTACTATACACTTAAGAACTCATCCAGAATTAATACAATTATTTAAAGAGTTTCCACATCTTATTTTAGACTCAGAACTTTATAAACATGGAGTAAGTCTACAAAAAATTAGTGGTGCAGCAAGATTAGAAACTACTGCAGATTATGATTGGCTAGAGATGTGGGTATATGACTGTTACTTTAATGATAATTCTGCTATGTTTGCTAAAGATAGAATAGCTTGGCTTCAAGAACATCTTAGTAAATATGGATTTGATCCATATAAAGAGTGGAATGATAATGATTTAAAGTTACAATTATTGCCACATATTAGAATGGTAGGATTTAACTCTATGATGAAATATCATGATGACTACGTAAGGGAAGGATTTGAAGGGCTAGTTATTAGAAATCCTAACGCTCCTTATAAGCCTAATGGTAGAGGTAATGATATGATAAAAATAAAAAAGTATAAAGATTCTGAATATAAAATAGTTGATTATAAGTTAGGACTTAGAGGATCTGAAGATATGTGTTTTATTTGTGAAATGAAGGATGGCAGAACATTTTCAGCAATGCCTATTGGTGATAGAGGAATAAAACAGGAATATATTGATAACTTTGAAAGTAAATACAAAAATCAAATAGGTACTTGTAAGTATTTTGAATTATCAGAAGATGGAATACCTTGCCAACCTAAATTTATAGCATTTCGTTACGATATATGATCCCAGTAAAAATAAATCCAATTATTACTGAACGTGATGATGAGTCTTTAATACTCTTTTTTAAAGAATTAGCTAAAATTCCTATGATCTCAATAGAAGAAGAGCGAGAACTAGGAAAAAAGATAAAAGAAGGAGATATTAATTCCAGAAATAAACTTATAGAAGCTAATCTAAGATTTATTGTTTCTGTAGCTAAACAATATCAAGGGAAAGGGGTTCCACTAATAGATCTTATTCAAACTGGTGTTATAGGGGCTACTAAAGCAGCAGATAATTGGGATTCTGATAAAGGTTATAAGTTTATAACTTATGCTGTATATTGGATAAGACTTTATATTACTCAGTCTTTATCTTCTAATTGTAGAACAGTAAGAATACCAGTTAATCAGTTACAATTATCTAATAAGATAAATGCTATTATATCAGAGTGTGTTAATACTGAAAATAGATTTCCTACTGTAAAAGAATTATCAGAAAAACTAGAGGTTTCAGAAGGAAAAATTAGTGTTGCATTAAATCTAAAAAAGTCTTCTACATCACTTGATACAGCTCTAGAAGATAATCTAACGTTAATGGATATTATTCCTAATAAGAACTCAACCTCTCCAGATGAAGATATTACTAGTAATGACTTACATATTGTACTTGAATCTATTATTAATAAGCTAGGGGATAGAGATCAGGATATTATTAGACTAGCTTATGGTATTGGAGTAACACAAATGTCAATTAATGAAATTGGAGAGTTATTTGGAGTTTGTGGAGAGAGAATTAGACAAATTCTAAAAAAGATATATGAGAAATTAAGACGTAAATATTCTAATGAATTAAGTGGATTAATATGACATACGATTTATATTTTGATGAAAAATTAGAAATTTGGAGAAGGAACTACGTTACAATAGAAGCTGATTCTGAAGAAGAGGCAATTAATAAAATTCTAGAAGGTAATTATGATATAGACGATTCTGAATTATTATTTGAAACAGAGGCGTATATACCTCCAAAAGAGGGAGCAACATTAGAAATATACGATACAGATTCTGATGAATTATTATATAATAATTATAATAAATAAATTATTAACATGGGATTACTTTTAAGATTATTTATATTTTAGAAGTAATCCCATTATTATACATTTACAAAAAATGGACATAGTTATTGGTTTTAATGTAGTTATTTGGGACTTTAATAAAAAAGACTTTACTACAATAAATGTTATTCCTTATTTTATAGATAAATATGATGAGGCTAAAAATAAACCACACTCATTTCCAGAATTTATGAAGTTTGTAGAAGATGAGGCTTTATATCAATTTTGGAGTAGATGTGAATATGAAATGCTAATAGCAGATCTTATGGAGACTGATATTAATAATGCAAAAAAGGTAGATGTTTATAATCAAATAAAACTAAATTTAGATGTAGTTACTAGTATTTTAATACAAGCTATACATGAAAGAAATGATTCCAATAACAATATCTGCAAAGATAAGTAAGACTGTATATATTGAAAAAGACGATTCTGATAATAATGATACATTACTGGAGAAAGTTCTAAATACTTGTATATCTCCAAGTAGATGTTTTAGTATGCTAGATAATTTATCTAAACAATTAAATATAGATATATCTCAATTAATAGATTGGGAAGTTACTGATGAAAATATTGAAAGAGGTGATAAAAGCAACAGTCCAAATACTACTGCATAAAGATTTGGAATTAGATATTCCTATTGAAAATGCTACTGATAAGAGAATTAAAGAGGAAATCTTAAAAAGAGTTACTTTTCCAAACGAAGTTTGTGATGCTTTAGCTAAACAAGTTCCATATACAGATTGTAATGGATGGTGCTTAGATGATAGTTTAGTAATACTTAATTAATATGTATAATATAACTTTTAATTTAGGAGATTCTGATACTACTTCATATCGAGAGTATCATATGGAATCTAATTACTCCGCTTCTGAAATAGAAGAAGCATACGAAAAAGCGTGTAAAATGATGGGATATTACTTTACAGAATCTTGTTTTAGTAATAGTAATCAACTAAATGATGAAGATAAACAAAAATTATATTCTTTTGGTATTATAACTACTGAAGACTTAACCTATGAAGAATGGTGTCTAGACGATTACATTGATATATTTATAGGAGTAGTTAGATTAGTACTGCCAGATTTTGAATTAGAATATAGAAATCTTAATGAACAATTTTTATATTGTATTGATGGTTCAGCAGAAGGATTATTTGGTATTGAGTAATAGACTAGAAAGTCTAAGGAGGTGTCTTTGACATTAAAGACATTCCAGAAATAGACTATAGTAAAGCTACTAGTAAAGAAATAAAAGTATATAATAAAAAGAAAAAAATATTATATGATTATAATAATCTTCAGGCAGAGTTATCTCTGCTTGAAGATTATAAAGACTTAGTAACTGAAGGGGATATTAAAGAGATAGAAGATAAAATAAATATATTTGAACATGATTACTTAGAGGCTAATAAAGATAGTATTGTAACAATAAATGCTGGAGCTGGAGGAACTGAGGCTTGTGACTGGGCTAGTATGTTAATGCGTATGTATATTAGATGGGCAGAAAGACATAATCTTAAATATGAAATATTAAACTATAGAAAAGGAGATATTACTGGTATTAAAAGTGTAACAATTCAAATTGAAGATTCTTTTAATCAACTAAAATTTGAAAGTGGTGTTCATAGACTTGTTAGAATATCTCCTTTTAATGCAAATGGAAAAAGACAAACTTCATTTTCTTCTGTTTATATTTATCCAGTAATTGACGATAATATAGAAATTACTATAAATCCAGCTGATATAGAGTGGGACACATTTCGTTCTTCTGGCCCTGGAGGTCAAAATGTAAATAAGGTTGAGACTGCTGTACGACTTCATTATAAGCCTTTAAATATAGTTATTGAATGTCAACAACTTAGAAGCCAATTACAGAATAGGGAGAAGGCTCTACAAATGTTAAAGGGACAGCTTTATGAATTAGAGTTAAGAAAGAAGCAAGATGAATTAGATAAAATTGAAAATAGTAAAAAGAAAATAGAATGGGGTAGTCAAATTCGTAATTATGTTTTACATCCTTATAAACTTGTAAAGGATATAAGAACTAATATTGAATCCCATAATGTTGAAAATATTTTAGACGGAAATATTGATGTATTCTTATGATGATGAACTCCCAGATAGGGAAATTGATGTAACTATATCAGTAACTTTAAGTAAAACAGTAACTGTAAAAGTTAATGATTATAGAATAGTAGATAATGGTGTTGATGAAGACGGTATATATTATGATGATATAGATTACTCGGATTGTGATCTAGTAAAGGCTGTAGAAGATCAAATATATCTACCACAAGATGCGCACTACTGTGTTGCTAGATACGCTGAAAAGGCTGGAATTACTACAACTACACCAGAAGAATATGATTTAAGAGATTGGCAAGTTGATGATCTTGAAGTAGTACAAGAATGAAATATATAGATCCTTATACTGAAATAATAGAATCTACAGAAAATACTATTAATAGTATTTATAAATCTATAGAACTAGCTGGAAGAGTTAGTCATAAAAGTGAAGATAAAATAACTACTACATCTGCAGTTAAATTTGTTAATAGAATGATACAGTCCAAACATCTAGCAGTTCTTGAGTTTGGAACAGTCTATTTAACTATACCTATAGATACAAATAATGAAACTGTATATGCTTTAGACTTTTATCAAACTAATCCATATAGTAGAACTAATCTAAAAGATGGAATATTATATGTAACTACTAACTATAGAGTACTATATGAGAATTTACGACTATCTGACTTACAATACTTAACAGAAATATCGGATAATCATGAGAAACGAATTACTATTAAATTTGTTTGTTCAAGAGCTATATCACATGAGCTAGTAAGACATAGAATTTTTAGTTTTATGCAAGAAAGCCAAAGATTTTGTAATTACAGTAAAGATTCTTTTGGAAAAGAAATTACTTTTATTAAACCTTTATGGTATGAATGTACTAAAATGGATGGTTCAAACTTAAAATCAATATTATTTGATAAAAGTAATATCACTGCTGAGAAATACTATTTTGATTTACTAGCATTAGGTCTTAAAGCAGAAGAGGCTAGAGAGGTATTACCTAACTGTACTAAAACAGAACTTTATATGTGTGGTTTTGAATCTAACTGGAAAGAGTTTTTTAAACTAAGATGTAGTGATAGTACTATAGGAAAACCACATCCAGAAATGACTAGACTTTGTGATAATCTACGTAATCAACTATATAATGTTTAATGAGGAGATTAATGCAATAAATAATAAAGTTATACAATTATCAGAAGTAAAAACTAAAATTCTTCCTGAATTGTATAATAATATACGTAATGATTTAGATTATATATTCTATAAAATGTATATTATATCTGAATATATTACTACATTTATAAATACAGATAAATTAAGTAGAGTATCAGATTCTAATAAATACGCATATAAGTTCAATTTTACAGATAATAGCTATATGTTACTTAGAGATCCTGATAGAATAATTTGTAGAGAATTTATAGGTAGAAATTGGGTTACTATTAATGAGTCTAATTTTACAACTACACAGCTAAAAGATATTTTAACAATAATTTCACAATTAAATACTATATTAAAGAATGAATCAAATTGACTATATAAGGAACGAAATTAATATTCATAATGCTCTTAATAATCTAAATACAGCATTTTATGAATTAACTATTACTGTTTATCAGACAATTTCAGAATTAATTAACGATCAAAATAAATGTGATAAACTAAAAGAACTTGGAGCTATTATAGAGAAAGTTGATGATACTACTTTTGATCTTAATACTATAGATAATTCTGGGAAATTTAGATTTAGTATAAATAATAATATTGTAGATTGTATACAGTTTATAGATGATAAAGAGGTAAATCTTATTATTGCTGATTCTTCTATAATGCTTATTACATTTCTAAGAATAGTTAATTATATTAGTCAGGAATGATAGAAGAATTACTTCAAGATATAGAGTATACTTTTGATAAATTTAATAGCTTATATATTGATAATGTTTCTAACTTTTTATTTATATTAAAAAAGTGTCCATATATAAGTGATAAATTAGAGAAACTACATATATACCTATATTTTGATAAAGATAATATTATACTAAAGGGAGAACATAGTGACTGTATTAATGGAATAAAATATAAGTTTGATACTAAGTATAATATATATTATTATAGTTATTCTTTTAATGCGTGGAAAGTTGTTCCAAATTATGATATGCAACAAAGGCTATTAATAGATATTAAAAACATATTAGAGTCAATAAAATGAGTGTTATTTTAATTTTATCATTAATGTTTGTACTAGTATGTTTTATTAGAGATTATAGATTACGGAGATTATCAATAGAAACAAAGGCTACTTATTACGCTTTAATATTTAGCCTTTCAATGTCTATTTTAATTTTAATATTTATTAAATAATGAAAAAGGTAATATTTTTTATTCTAGCAGCTATAACATTTGCTGCTTGTTCAGCTAATTCTACAGAAACTAATACTGAGACATTAACAGAAACTAATACTGAGACATTAACAGAAACAAACATAGAAACTACTACTGAAACAAACGCTTAATAATGGCTAATATTTGTGATAACGAATTAAGAATTAATACAGAATCGTTTAAAAATATAGAATATATTTATAATTGGTTTGATATTATGTTCCCACATAACTATCATACAGAGGATGATTTAAACGTTAATTATGTATATTTTTCTAGTAAATGGGATTTTCCAGATGATCTGATGGATAACTTATATAAAGATATACCAGATAAAGAAGATATATATATGATATGTCTATCTGTAGAATGGGAAAATTGTTATCATTCTATGCACGAATGCGATGGAAATGGATGGAGAGAAATATAATGATATAATTAATTATCTATGTCTTATTGCTGATATAGAGGGCTGGAATAATAATGGAGAAATTACAATTCCAGAAGATAAAATTGATTATGTAAAACAATGCTTAGAAGATAAATTTAAAGATTCAGAACTAATTAATATATTAATAAAAGCATCTAAATAATGACAACAGAAGAACGTGATAAACACGCATACAATCTACTAGTTGGATTACTACATAAACCTGATAAAATTGTTAGTATAAATGAATGTGGGATACATTATGAATATTATTACAATATTGCGTTTACCACTCTTAATACTAAAAATGAGCAACGTACTATCCAATCTTTAAAACCAAACAATTGTTCTAAAAGTGACCATTCGTATTATGATAAACTAATTAAGATTAACCCAGAAGATACTATACTTAATTTTAAAGTTACTACTCCATATAATGAATATTTTATTTCTAATTTAGATTTTGTAAAATACAGTGAAATTCTAGATCTAATTAGAAAGGCGGTAGCCTCGTTTGAGGAACGAACAATAAAAGATGAACTAAACTTTATATCTTATGATACAGATATAGACGAATAAAATAAATGCCCGTAACCTAGTTATTAAAACTAAGCTACGGGCTTATTTTTTTTTTATTTTTTAAGTTCAGAACTAATAGATGTTTTAAATGTTTTAGCTAATCCTAAACTATTAGTAACTAAGTACTATGCTGACCTATTACCAAATAATACCTAATAAGCATTATTAATTAATTCTGTAGGAACAGTATAAAATGGAGGGTTCATATTTTCTCCAAAGTATTCTACCACATTTAATGGTCCAGCATACTAAGAAAATGATCTTGAGGTTCCTTTATACAATAGTTCTACTACCATATTTTGTATAAGTGGATTCTCACTCATATCTTTTTTATATTCTTTCCATTCTTTATTTAATAATGACTTAAATAAAATTCCAAGTAATAACCAAAGTATCAAGTCAGAAAATAATTTATTAAAGTTACTTCTTGTATAAGTTCCTTTTTCATAATACTCTTTCCAAGTTTCTTTCCAACCTTCGCTACTTGCCTATTTTAAGAAATCTCCTATCATAGGAAGTATTCCCTAAACTGGAATTGGAACATTATTTAACACTTTTACTCCAGTATCTTTTGTTGTTTGAGTTCCGTCCTCATCCCAGTAAAGTAAATTACCATTATTATCAACTGCCTATTCTTCAATAAACTATGATACACTACTTTTCTATGCTGGCATAAACCAAGTGTTTATAATACCATTCATCCAAGTACTAAACTATCCAAACATAAATCCATAAGCATGATTTTCTGCCATACTTCTTTTACTTTTATCATATGCACCATATATATTGTCTGCAGTACTTTTTATAGAGTTTATTACTTGATCAGAATAAGGCTCTGGTAATTCCTCTATTGAATTTATAGTAGCATTAGGATGCTCTTCATTATACTCTTTTATTCTAGATAATACTCTAGCTTTAGCCTCATTATATTCTGTCGATCCTTTTACTCCGTACTTATATGCTTTAAATCTTTTATCCTTAGTCCAGTCGTATGTAAGTTTTCCATCTTTGTCAATATCTATCGCATCCCATACTCCATCGTGCATCATTTTTCCAACTAGTAAACTCATTCTATTTATAAAATCAGGATTTCTTAGTGTAGAATACATCCAAGTTTCAATATCTGTAATACCTCCTCTTGCGGTCTTAGCTCGCTCAGCAATTCTACCAACATCAGTATTAGAAACACGATAACGTAAACAAATCTTATTTAATAGATTTACAGCCATTGTATTAGATGATCCATTTTTTACTACATAAGCATATGCTTTAGCTAGACTTTTAGCATCTATATCTGTACGTAGTTTTATAGCAGATCTTATAAAATTCTACTAAACTCCCTCAAAGGTATCACGAAACCAAGAAGCTAGATTACCAGATAAAAGTAAATGACTTACTATTGTTTTAACTGGGGATAGTATTCCAACTATCTTTCTTTCAGTTGAAGACATAATAGACTATCTAAATACATTTACTTTTAAATAGTCTGTAATATATTTAGTTTCTAAATCTACCTTTTCTTGATCTCCATTAAAATCTCCAGTTAGTTTCATTTCTAGTAATAGAGCTTTAGTACCTACTAATAGTTTTTGATACTAAGTAGTAGAAATCTACTATGCTAATACATCAATTAATATATTCTCAACATTAGTTTCAAAGAATCCCTTTCCGTACTACTCTATCATTCTATGTCTACTAGCTTTAGCTTCCTATACACCTAAAGTTCCTGGTATACTTCTAAAAAATGGGTTTTTTAGAGACAGTCTATAAAAATTACTTTCAGATCCTCCATATGCCTCTCTTTCAAAGTCTGTTAAGTGCTCAACAAATTCATCAAATCCAGATTGAGATAGACTTTTCACTTTATCAAAAGTATTTCTTAATTTAGCTACCCATGCTTCTTTACTTTGTCTCTAAGTAGATTTAGATGCCCTTTCTAATGGAACCCATAAATATTCTGGGTGTTCCTCTATCCACTATGGTATTTTTGGGTCCTCCTCAGAACTAAATTTACTATTTCCATTATTATATATCCAGTTTAGTTTATATAATACATACTTTAGTAATTTCCTTTCTGGTTCAGTTAAGTTATTAGTTCTATCATAAGGATTTTTAAAAGAAATAAATTCTGAATCTCTATCATATAAATTCTTAAAGGTACTTGCTTGAAAATTAATTACTCTATTCTCTAAGCTATTATAACCTATAGACTTATAGTATTCATTAAATGCCTTTCTTATTCCATTATCATACTCTTTAATAAACTCTCTAGCTATACTATCATGAGTAATTTGTAAATTATTTACAACATATTTTACATTATCAGAATCTACTGTCATTGGAGTAAAAAATGTTCTACCTAATTTTCCAAATTTCTAATTAAACTTTGGAGTTTCACCTCTTAATGATAAGTATGTTCTTCCTACAAGAATATATAACTTAGCTAGATCTGCTTGATTTTGAGTTCCGCTATTTAATAATTTAATAACATTATCAGGATTAGAAAAAACATATGGATTACTTTCTTGTATATTTTTAAGAATAGTATATAACTGATCTTCTTTTTTTACGTCGTCATTTTCAATATCAGATAGTTCATCAAATCCATACTCATTTAGTTGGTTAACTGTATGCAGTGGTCTTGAACTCATTATGACTTCAAACTAACTAACTAAATCATCATATAATGTATTTAACTATATCTTAGAAAAATTATTTTGTATCTTTAATTCAGGATTTTCTCCATTTACTAACCGTACTATTTTTTGAAAATAATTTTTATTAAAGTCTCCTATATTCTAGCTTCTACAGTCTCCATTTAGTGAACTAATAATCATAATGTTTCCAAGTTTAGCTTCATTTCCTAACTCTGGAATCATTTCATTTATTAGTTCCATAGCTCTTACCATTTCTATATTTCCATAGTCAG
>NFYX01009612.1_pt1 | contig 18942 bp, 18 predicted proteins | sample 1092271 | NCBI WGS metagenome assembly NFYX01 (sample SAMN03609883, study PRJNA323583) | gut metagenome | isolation source: feces | host: Rattus norvegicus | place: Denmark: GeoCenter | collected 2013
GACTCTCTTGTTGCTCTTTCTTATCGAGAAACATTTGGTAATCTTCTTCTTGCTGGAAAGAATAAAGGAAAAGTTAATGCTTCTGTTGTTCCTATTATGGTTAAGAAAGGTTCTACAGATAATAAATTTATTAATAGCATTAATGTAAACGATAAACTTATTATAACAGGTACTGATTTATCAAGAGCTATTCATGTAAATCTTGCTGGTAATACTCTTAATATAGACGCTATTCTTTCTATTTGTATGCTTGATAAAGCTCTTTATCAAAAGAATATAGGTAATCAAATTCCTTGTTATTTTCTTGAATTTAAACTAATTCCTAATTGTGATATTCACGGTTGTTATCAAGATGCAGAAGCTCCTAAGAGTTATATAACTATTACTCCTAATGAAGTAGAGAATGATCCTCAAACAGGAGCAACAGAGAAAGAATAAGATGATACACTTCTTCTACGGGGGAGTAAACGTTAAACTAACCATATAATACTTGTTATGTCCGATGTATTTAAATTTCCAAATGGTTATGATGTTACTGTTCTAAGAAAAGAAGATGTAATTAAATCGATTCATGATAATATAATAGATACAGACATTGCTCTTGCTATTATTGAAAAACTTGAAATAGATTCTTCTGCTTTTCTTAAACAAGGTCGTTGGGTTGGTATTCCTTTTATGGGTAATTTAAGAATACCTCCAATTAAGAAACTTACAATGGATGATGAACATCAAGCACTTGTTCAAGAAGCTAGAGAAAAATTAGATTCTAGAAGATATATTCTCTTTCGTAAAGAACTTGCTGCTAAAGATGCTAAAACTGTTAAGAAAGAAAGATATTTTAAATATGCTGTTAGTTTAATTGCTTCAAGAAATAAGAAACTTTATCAATGGCTTCTTAAAAATTATAAACCTGAAGCTCTTGTAAAGAGTTGTATTTATTATCTTAAATTTATTGAAGTTGTAAGTAATAAAGAAGAGAATGAAGAAGAATCTGCTTATTGATAGTTTGATAGTTATTGATGATAGTGGGATGCCTAAAGCTCCTACTATTCGTCAATTACTTGATAAAGATGTCAGAGAACTTTATAGAAGAGATAAATCTAAAGATAAATCAAAATATATTGCTGAATGTATTGTAATATATTATCTTGGTGACCCTAAATCTCCTGCTAGACAAAGTGGTTTAAGCGAACCTGAAGCTCTTAAAATGGCAATAGAACAAGCTAATCTTGATAAAAGTTATATTCCAGATGTTCTTGTTCTTAAACTTATTAAGAGATATTATAATGAAAATATAACAGAAGCAGGCAAAGTTGTTGATAATATTCTTAAAGGTATTCATAATATAAATCTTAGTATTGATGTAATGAATAATCTTTTGAATGAAAAACTTAACGGTCAAATTACTCTTGAAGAAGTTCCTGTAGTTTTAAGTCTTATAGATAACGTAAATAAACAAGCAGGTTCTCTTCCAGCTCTTCTTAAAAAACTTGAAGAAGCTAAACAAAATCTAATGTATGAAAAAGAAACAGAAGTATCTCGTGGTGGAGGTATTGTTTTAAGTAGTATGGACGCTGATGAATATTAAATTATGGATAATAGATATAATACTAATTATTTATATTTTGAGGAAGGTCCTCATAAATATACTGATACTTGTGGTAATGAATATATTAGTGTTACTACTCTTTTAGGTAGATATTATCCTAAATTTGATGAACATTATTGGCTTCGTAAAAAAGCTAAAGAACAAGGTCTTTCTACTAGAGAAATAAAGAAACAATGGGAAACTATTAAAAATGAAGCGTGTGATAGAGGAAGTAAGACTCATAATAAGATAGAAGATAGTATTAAGAATGTTAGTAAATTTAAAGAAGCAATTAAGTATCTTAATCAAACTACAGATGGTAGATGTATTACTGTTGCTGATATTCCTAATCTAAATGTTAAACCTCTAGATGTTGCTAAATTTAAAGATGCTACTGATAATAAATATCCAGAGATTTATAGAGTATTTGAGTTTTATGTTGAAAGAGGATATACTATTTATTCTGAAATTGGAGTTTATTTAATTGATTATCTTATTAGTGGAACTATTGATATTCTTTGTATTAAAGATACTGACTTTGTTATTCTAGATTGGAAGACTAATAGAGATGGTCTAAAGTTTGAAGCTGGTTATTATAAAAAAGATAAGAAAACTATTCCAAATCAATTAACTAATGAGTGGGTTAGAAAGGATGAAAAAATGCTTCCTCCACTTAGTCATTTAGATAATTGTAATGGAGAACATTATACAATGCAACTTAGTCTTTATGCTATTGCTGTAGAATTGATTTTAGGTATTCCTTGTGCTGGTCTTGGATTGTGTCATATAGGAAGTCCTTTTATTCTTAATAAATATGGACAACCTCTTAGAGATAAGACAGGTTATCATATAGATCCTAATGGTCAAGAAACAACTAAATGGTATCGTATTCCTTATAGAAGAAATGAAGCTATTGCAATTCTTAAAGACGTTCGTATTAAAATTGTTGCTAATAATAATATTAATACTGAGCTTAATTTATTTGATTGATATGATAAAGAATCAACTATATATTAAAGTACATAATTATGATTTTAAGACTCTTTTTGCAAAAAAGAATTATAAGTATTTTACAAAAGGTGATTATAATCTTAATATAATTGGAGTTAGAGCTAAAGGAACAAAAGTTACTAATAAATATGATGATATTCTTGTTGTAATATATAATGAAAAAGGTAAAGAGATTAGGAAATGTTATAATATTACTACAGATCCTGGAAAATATTATATGAATAATCCTGAAAATATTAAAGGTACTGCTATTCTTGTTCCTAATCAATATTGTAGTACATGGAGAATAGGATACCATCGTGGAAAATATGAAGCTCTTTGTCAAAATAAACCCGTTAAAGTTTATCGTGATGGTAATAAAAATAATGTTTATGATTTAAATTTTGAAACAATAGAAACAGGTATATTTGGAATAAATATTCATCGAAGTGATAAAAGTTTTACTCGTTCAACTATTGATAAATATTCTGCTGGTTGCCAAGTTTTTAATAATTATTCTGATTTTCTAGAATTTATGACAATATGCAATAAAGCTGCTAAAATATTTGGTAATAGTTTTACTTATACTCTTATTAAAGAAGAAGATTTATGAATAAATATTATTGGATAGTGGCATTAATAATAATAGTTATTCTATTGCAGGGGTTTTATCTCATATTATACATCAAACAAACAACCATTGAATATGATAGCCCAATAAAAAAACAACTTGATAAAGGTTTGATAATTAAACAAGATATTGAAACCCTTGAAAAACAAAAAGATTATGATAAAGATAAAGTTAAAGAACTTAATAATGATAGCACTCTTGAGTTGTTTTACAAGCTCATACGCAAATAATGATTACTTTCTTCTACGGGGGAGTAATGATTCAACTCTCATTTCTTATAACGATTTACGTTTTGTAAATAGTAAACTTATTGAATTAGAATATACAAAACAAATAAATGATAAATATAAAGAACTTCATAAAATTGATAGTACGTCTATTGTTGTTCTTAATAATAACATTAAAAATGTTTCTAATAAAGTTAGAAAAGTTACTAAAGAACGTAATATAGCAATAAATGTTGGAGGAGTTAGTATTATATTATTAATCTTATCATTATTCAAATAATGGAACAAACTTTAGAAAAGTATATAGAAACATATCCTTTTCTTAAATATATAGAAGAAGATAAAACAAGTTATCGTCATGCTAAAGACTTAGGTTATAAAGATGATGATGACTTGTTTCTTGTTGGTGAGAGTGGAGGTTTTCTTCTTAATATACATCCAGGAGATAAATTTGTAAATACTCATTTATTTACTGAGATGGCTGATTTTTATAGGATTAATAAGAAATATACTTTTTATAAAGAAGATAGTATTCCACATAGACAACTTAGAAAAAGAGAAGAATATAGACGTAAGAATGGATTTACTGCTCCTTGTTTGCTTCGTAATGGTAAAATTAAAGATATTAGAATAACAGGTTCTCATTATAATTTTCTTAATTATACTCTTATTGAACAACTTGATGATAGCAGTACTAATGTAGGTAAAATAAGTACTGCTAAAAAAAAGTATGATTTTAGTAAATTTATTGATGCTCAATTTTGGACTTTTCATGTCATGGAGTTTTGTATTAATAATGGTTTTAATCTTATTATTGATAAAACTCGACGTGGAGGTTTCTCTTATATTATGGCTGCTGATTCAGCAAACGATTTAAATCTTAATGCTAGAAAAGTTTTAATTCATGTTGCAGCAGATAAAAAATATCTAACTGTTACTGGTGGTCTAACAGATTTTACTATTAACAATCTTCGTTTTTATGAAACTAAAACTCCTTTTGTTAGAGGTATTCTTACAACAGATAAAGAAAATTATAAATTAGGTTTTAAACTTCCTAATGGTACAGTTTCTCCTAAATCTTGGAATAGTGCTTTATTTAGTGTTTCTGCTATGAACAATCCTGATTGTGCTATTGGTAAAGATGCTATGAAAGTTAAAACAGAGGAACTTTCAACAATGGAAAACTTTGATGATTTTATGAGTGTAACAGAACCTGCAATGCGTACAGGAAGTTATGTTACAGGAAATCTTTTTTGTTGGGGTACAGCTACTTCTGGAAATATGCAAGTATTTGAAAGAAATTTTTATTCTCCACAAGCTTATAGATTTATGCCTTTTGAAAATGTTTGGGATAATGATAAACGAGATGAAGTTTGTGGATATTTTAAACCTTATGCTTGGGGACTTCAAGGACAAATAGGAGATAGATTTGCAATGGATAAAGATGGTAATTCTGATTTACGTCTTAGTCTACAAATTGCATTTAATGAACGTAAAGCTAAAAAAGAAACTGCCAAAACGTTTTCTGAATATATTAATTATCTAGGTCAATATGCTCTTACTCCATCAGAATCTTTTAGTAGTACTGTAGAAAATATTTTTACTAGTGAAGAACTTCTTGCTTGGGAAGAAAAACTTAGAACTGATAATTCTTATAAATTTTATGTTGATGGTTGGCTATTTGAAGAGAATAATGAAATAGTATTTAAAACTAATTCTCGTATTGAAGCTGAAGGAGGTAAATTTAATGTTAATTATTGGGATTGGATAGAAGGAGTTCCAAGAAAGAATCACGAACATCCTCACGGGTGTATTAGAAAATGGTTTAATCCAATGAAAGTAAAATATAGACTTTCTAATGGAGAAATAGTTAATGGAACTCCTCCTGGACTTTATTCTATAAGTTATGACCCTGTAGGTATTAATAAAGAAAATAAACTTATTACTAATAAGCATTCTCATAATAGTATTAAAGTTTGGATGAATCCTTCTCCTTATAATAATTTTAAATCAGCTCTTGTTTGCGCTTATTATGGAAGACCTGAAAAACTTGTAGAAGCTGATAAAGTTTGTTATTATTTAGCACGTTATTATAATTGTGTTGGAACTACTGGAGTTGAGATTAACCGAGGTGAAACAGTTAGTAATTTTACTAAATGGAAAGCTCTTAAATATCTTATGAAAGATCCTATTGAAATATGGGATAATTCTCTTAAAGGTAAAGTTGTTGCAACATACGGTGTTAATATGGGCGGTGATAGCGGAGGAGTTACTAAAAAATTAGAAGGTCTTCGTCTTCTTAGAGAAATGCTTTATAGTGTTGTTGGCAAAGATGATTTAGGAAACGATATAAAATATTATCAAACTATTTACGATTATCAGAGCATTCTTGAGCTTAAAAAATGGAATAGTGTTGGTAACTTTGATAGAGTTTCAGAAATGATTATTCGTGCTCTCCAATGGAAACTTAAAGATGTTGAAGCAGCTAAAGAACTTGCTAATAGAAAAAAAGTTAATAAAGATACTACTAGTATTATGAATAGAGAATGGTTTTAATATAGATAAATTATGTATCCTAGAATAAGTAATTATTTTCCTTCACAACGAGTTAGTGGAGAAGAGAAAAATAAATCTGATTGGTATGCTAATTGTATAGATTATGTAATAGATGCCGGTCTTAGTTTTAATGATAGAAGTGAAGATGAGAAAGCAATTCGTATTCTTCATGGTGATATTCCTAATAGTTTTTATAAGAAAACTCTAAATCCTTATAATAGTTCTAAAGAAAAATATACAAGATTTCCTGCTACTATGAGAAATCTTGATATTATGTCAGATATTATAAGACGTTATGTTTCAGAATATTATAAAGGTATTCATCAATTTATAGTAGGAGCTGATAATCCTAATATTGCTCTTGAAAAAGAAGTTAAGCTTAAAGAACAAATTGATATGCTTGTTCAACAAGCGTTTCAAGAAGAGTTTCAAAAACGTTATCAAGAAATGATGGCAGAAGCTGAACAACAAGGTCAAGATTCACGATCTATTAATCCTCAAGATGCAATGCCTAATCCTGAAGAATTTATTGAGAATTTTAAAAATAATTATATTGATAAAGAAAGCAAACAAGGACAAGATATTTTAGATTATATTACTAGTTATACTAATGATACTCTTATATATCTTACTGCTTTCTATAATTATGTTAGTCTTGGAGAAGCATTTACTTATACAGAAATAAGAAATAATGCTGTATATAAAGAATGCGTTCCTGTTATTGAAGCTTTTCCTATTCCTAATAATAATTTCTTTGTAGAAGATCATGATATGTTTGCAAGAAAACTTATGCTTTCTTATGAACAAATAATTGATATGTTTGATGATTATCTTGAAGATAAAGATAGACATTTTCTTGAAACATATTATTCTCAAGTTGGTCCAATAAGTAGTTCTAGACCTCTTAATTTTAAAGATTATGAATCTTCTTATCCAGATCTTTGTTCAAGATTTAATTCAGAAGAAAGACAACTATTTAAATCACAACCTGTAGCTGTATATGAAAATAATACTAATCTATATGAAGTTTGGCACGTTGTTTGGAAAGGACAAGCTCGTAGAGGAGTTCTTACTTATATAAACGAAGCAGGACTTCAAGCAACAAAAGTTGTAGAAGAAGATTATAAACTTAATAAAGAAGCTGGAGATATTGATATTGAATGGGAATATGAAACACAAGTCTATGAAGGTTATCGTATTGGTCATCGTTCTGTTGCTATATATCCTATTAAAGCTCGTCCTATTGCATACAATCGCAAAGGAAAACTTCCTTATAATGGTATTATGGAAGTTCTTCCTATGATGGGTAAGTTTAGTATTATTAAACTTATAACTCCTTATCAAATTCTTAGAAATATTATTTCTTATCATAGAGAAATGATTATTGCAAAAAATAAACTTCTTATTCTTCTTATGCCTGAATCTCTTATTGAATCAGATACAGAAGATAGAATTTATAAAATGGCAGCAGATGGAGTTCTTTATTATGATGATAGTGAAGATACAAACTCTTTAAAAGCTCAACAAATTCGTATGCTTAATGCCTCTATGGGAGATTATATTGCTCAACTTACTAATCTTATGGATAGTATCAAATTAGAAGCTAGAGAACTTGTTGATATGAATGCTCAACGATATGGAGAAATAGCTCAATCTTCTGGTGCTGCTACTACTCAACAAGCTATATCTCAATCATCTATGGGTAGTGTTATTATATCACAAATTTTTGATGAATTTAGAAAAACTGATTATAATAGAGATTTAGATTATGCTAAATTTGCTTATATAGAAGGTCTTAATACTTCTTTTTGGGATGCTCAAGGAACTCGTAGATATTTAAGTCTTGATGTTAATAGTTTTATAGGTTCTGATTATTCTGTTACAGTAAGGAATAATTCTAAAGAATTTGACAAAATTCAACAACTTAAACAATGGGCTTTTAGTGCTGCTCAAAATGGAGATCTTGAAATGGCAATGTCTGCAATTACTGGAGATAATGTTGCTCAAATTAAAGATTCTATTAATAAGTTTAGTGAAATTAAACGTCAGCATGAGGAACAAATGAAACAAATGGAACAAATGCTGAAACAAGAAGAGATAGAAAATAAACTTAGAGAAATAGAAGCTAAAGGAGAACAAGATAGACTTACTGAACAAATTAAATATCAATATGAACTTCAACTTAAATATATGGATGTTGATATGAATCTTGCTCTTGCAGATAATGGAAGTAATATTACAGCAGATAGAGAATTAAAAAGAAATGAAATTCAAAATAAAAGAGATATTGAAGCTCAAAAACTTCAAATTACTAGAGATAAAATAGCTACTGATATGTACGCTAAAGCTGCTGATAGACAAGTTCGTAGAGAAGATATTAAAACAAAACTTCAAATAGCTAAGACTAATAAAAATAAGTATGATAAATAATATTATAAAACTTATATAACTTTAGTGCAAATTCCAAGTTATTCAAGAACTCCTCAATTAAGTAATAAATATACTAATTGAGGAGTTCAAATTTTATTCTATATTTTAAATTCTTCTATAATCGTTTGTTTTCTTAGTGCTTATAAGTTATTCACTAAATGTAAACAAAAGCCACAGACAAAAAATAAACAACATTATTATCAATCTTTTAATAAAAGATTACAGGCTTCAATTAAATTTTTGTAATCAAAAGCAGTATTAATAGAATAAGTAGAGAAATTAATATTAAACATTATAATATTTCAAACAATGTTTTTCTTATTAATAATAATATTGTATATTTGTATCTGAATATTATTAATAATACATTATTACAATTAAAGAACTTATGAGTGTACTTGATTTAGATTTTGGAGATGGAGTAGTTAATCAAACAAATATTGATACTCCTAAAAATGATACTAATGTATCTAATGATGACGATGTTTCTCAGTTAAACGGAACTTCTACTTCTACAGATGTTACTGGTCTTGATAACAATACAAACGGTCAACATGATAATCAACAGCCTACTGACAATCAAAATACCAACAATAATAATGGCAGTCAGACAGATAACAATGATAAAGATGGCAACTCTTCTACGGGGGAGCTTACTGAAGGTACTGTTATCACAGTAGACGATGTTGATTATACTATTGATTCTAATGGTAATGTTGTAGATAAAGACGGTAAAGTTTTTAAAGAAGCTAAAGATGTAAAAGATTGGATTGCTTCTTTTGAGAAAGATGAAACTCCTGATTCTAGTATAGCAGCTGTTCAAGCAGCATTAGGTGTTGATGTAACTGATGAAAATGGTAATCCTGTTGATTTTACAGATGATTCAGAAGGAATAGCTTCTTATGTTAAATCTGTTATTGATTTAAAGGCTAAAGATATTCGACAAGGAGCTATTAATAATCTTTTTGCAGCTAATCCAATGCTTCAACAATTTATTGATTATTGCCAACTTAATGGTGGTGATCCACGAGGTTTTGGAGAGATTCCTGATAGAAGTGGTGTACAATTAGAAAAAGACAATGAAGCTCAACAAGAAGCTATTATTCGTCTTGCAGCTAAAGAGTTTGGTAATAAATCAATTAGTGATTCTTATATCAAATATCTTAAAGAAAGTGGTGCTCTTTATGATGAAGCTAAAAGTCAACTTGAAGCTATTGTACAAGCAGATAAAACAAGACTTCATGATCTTCAAGAACGAGCTAAACAACAAAGAGAACAAGAACAGAAAGAAATTGTTGAATATTGGAATGGTGTAAACAATATTATTAATAGTCGTAAAATTGCTGGTTATAAGATTCCCGAAACTTTTGTTAAGAAAGTAGATGGAAAACAGATTACACTTACTCCTAATGATTTTTATAATTATCTTTCTAAAGCTGTTGAAACAGATGATGCCGGTTCAAGAATCACTCAATATCAAAAAGATTTGAATAATCTTAGTGATGAAGACGCTCTTAATAGAGAACTTCTTGAGGCTTGGTTAATGTTTACAGGAGGAAGTTATAAAGATCTTGTAGATATGGCTATTAAAGAGAATGAAGTTAAACGTCTTAAACTTACTTCTAAACAAAATATAGCTAAGCCTAGAATTAAAATTGATGTTCGTAATAAAGATAAAATGAATATTAATGATATTCTTCTTTAATATACTTTTAATTTAATTATTTATATTATGTATAAACTTAGAGAAATTAGTCGTGGTAATTATGATGACCGTGGTTATTCTAATGAAGAAACCATAGCTAATCTTATGCTACAGAAACCTGCGGAGATTAATAACATTCTTACTTATACTTATGGTATGGATGATGATAGATTTCCGCTTACTTTCTTAACAGAGGGACAAGGTGCTGCTGGTGTTGTTGATATTGATACTATTCAATGGACTTGGAAGACTATGGGTCGTATGAAGTTCGATGATAGTGTTCTTTATTTTTCTGAAAACAATACTACTCCAGGTCTTGGTGGTGCTCCGTTCGAGGTTGAGTTTAAGACTCATTGGCTTATTGAACAATATGGTTTGATTGCTCCTGATGGTCATACTCAAGTTCGTATTATGAAAGATCTTGGAGAAGGTCCTCATGGAGGTTTCCTTTATCGTCTTAAACTTACTTCTCCTAATCCTAATGCTTTTGTTGATCCAGAGAATCTTAAAGTAGGTAAATATTGGTCTATGACAGCTCCTACTATTCCAGAGAGTTATTCTAAAGGTAATAGAAGTAATTCTATGGGTCCTGGTAAGATGACTTCTCAACTTGAACTTCATAGGTATCGTAAAGAGATTGGTGGTAATCTTTCAAATGTTATAGTAACTTATGAGTTTAAGACCAAAGGTGGTGGTACTACTAATCTTTGGATTAATGAAGAGATGCGTCAGTTTGATATTACTATGCGTATTATGGATGAAGAGCGTCTATGGCTTGCTCAATATAACCGTACTATAAATGGTGAGATTCTTCTTACTGACGAGGATAATGGCAATCCTATTCCTCATACTTCGGGTATGATTGAAATTTGTCGTGAGTCTAATTATGCAACTTATGGCGAGTATCTTACTCTTAATAAGATAGAGCGTACTATTGGTGATGTTCTTGATAAAGATACTGATACAGGTTCTATGGAAGTAGTTCTTATGGGCGGTAAAGGTTTCATGGAAGACTTCGATATGGCTATCCGTAATGATGCTCGTTCTGAGGGATTTGCTACTCCTCTTGGTGATAAGATGATTGAGGATTTTAATGGCGGTCTTTCTTATGGTAAGTATTTCCGTCGTTATAAGACTGTAGATAATCATATTATTACTGTACAGCATCTTCCATTCTTGGATCATGGTACTATTGCAGAAACTGCTAAAAAGAATGGTGAGATTCATCCTCGTACAGGTAAACCAATGACTTCGCATCAAGCGTTCCTTATTGATATGTCAAGTTATCAAGGAGTTCGTAATGTACGTAAAGTTCGTCAAAAGGGTCAAATTTATAATTCAGGAGTATTTAAAGGTCTTTCTCCAATTCCTGCTTCTTGGGGTGGAGTTCCTACTAATATACTTTCTACTGATGTAGATATGGCTTCTTATGAAATTAAGAACTCTTATGGTCTTCAAGTCAATAACGCAACTAAGATGATGCAGTTGAAGTGTGTACTCTAATAATTAATATTTAAACTAATATAGAAATTATGACGCAGTTAAACCCTATAAAGGATAGCGCAGCTAATAATGTTGGTAAGGAATTTCCTACTAATAAGGAAGTTAAACAAGTAGATTCTACTTTACTTGACGTTGAAGATGAAGATTTAGATAAAGAATATCTAGACACTCGTTATGTTACAATTAGTCTAGTTCAAAACTATTCTGCTTATCGTAAAGCTAATATTACTGTTCTTGGTAATGTTAAAGGTAGAATAGGTTCTTCTATTTATTCTTGTAGAACTCTTTCAGCTAATAAAGGTGAAGTTGAGGCTTATTTTCCTTCATTAATTGGTTATTCTCCTAATAATCCAGAGTTTGTTACTAGAGTTCAAGCATGGCTTAGTAATATAGATGTTCTTGTCGATGACAGCGATAAACGTCTTAATATCAGTTTTAGATATAATAAAAAGTCTGATTATCTTGCTATTAAAAAACAAGAAGATAAGATTAATGCAGAGTATGATAAAGTAGATAGAACTAATATTTCAGCTATTAAAGAGGCAGTTAAAGTTAAAGTTGCTGCTCTTAATAAACTTGAAAGTACTAAATATAAGTACGGAAGTCCTGAAAATATTGAGGAATATCTTATTTATCGTCATTGTCTTCTTTATAAGGAAGTAGCCAAAGATATGGCTCTTATTAATTCTGATAGTACTTTAAGGTTTTATATTAAAGATGAAGCTAAAGAAGCTGCTAAGAAGAATAAACTTGTTAAAGAAAGACTTAAAGCAATGCAAAAGTTTATTGAACTTAAAGCATCTGATAATAAGTTTAATTCTGTATTTGCTGTTATATCTGCTGCCAATAGTAGAAATCTTATTGAGGAACTTAATAAAACTGACCTTGAAAAGACTGCTATTGTTATGGACTTTATTAATAATAATCCTATTAAGTTTAATAAACTTGTAGAAGATAAGAACATAACTATTAAAGCTTTGATTGAAACGTTGATTACTCATGGAGAACTTGTTCGTTCTGAATATAATCAACAAATCTCTACAGCAGACGGTACGTTTATTGGTTCTAATGTTAAAGAAGCAGTAGCTTGGTTTAATAATCCCGATAATAAGGATTTTGTTACTGCTATGGAGAATAAAATTAAACTGATTAAATAAAGTTGAGTTATGACTATTGAAGAAATGCACGTATGGTTTAGACAGTATGCTCAACAAATGGGTTTGCAACATACTAGAGCTATACTTCCTGAACAAATTGATATTCTAATAAATACTTCTATTTATGATGCGGTTAATCAGATTATTAAAGAGAATTTAGGAATAACTAGTGATAGAGTTGTTACAGATAATTCTAAACTAGGACAAACTAATGCTCTTAGAAGTTTATATAGAGTTAAAGAAATACCTCTGCTTTCTGATAGTGATAATCAACCGTTTAATTTTGATGGTAATAATAATTATCATTATTTTGCTAGTAGTGATTCTATAAAGTTACAGTTATTTGAAGACACTCCTAACGGTACAGGTCCTGTTTATCTTTTTCTTGTAGACTTTGCTATTAACTATGTTCAAGGAACTGGAAGAGATTCAGAAGGCAATATAATAAAAAATCCTGAATTTACTACAGCTTATTATCCTGTAAGACTTATAGATGATATTTATTTAGCTGATGTTCTTAATGATTTTGTATTGTCCCCTAGATTTAGAAGTCCTGTATTAAGTATTTATAATAACAATACTAATACAGATGTTTCTAGATTTGATTTATATCTTGATACTCGAAAGGGTTTTAATAAGTATAATATTACACCCTGGACTTTTAGAGTTTCTTATGTTGCTAAACCTGCTACAGTTGTATATAGAGAAGATGTTAATCAAGAAAGTGTAAATTGTAATCTTCCTGAATATATGCACGTTGATATTGTTAAACACGCAGTAGATTTATATCGTATTTCTATTAGTGGTGCTCTTAATGCTTCTCAACAACAGGCTCAACAACAACAAAGAGAGGCTGTAAGAAATGCTTATAATAATGATAATTCTAATAACCAACAAACAAATTAATAAATTATGAAACAATTATTTATAGTAAATAGTCAGCAGGCTCTTTATAATGGTTCGGCTTATGACTTTTCTAAATTGAAAAAAGGTCAACTTGCTGTAGCTAAACAAGGAGAAGACACTTGTCAATCTGCTGTTCTTGATGGAGATTTTGCTCTTGCTCTTGGACGAGGCGAAAATTCTGCTCCTCTTGTTATTTCTCATGTAGACTTTGATAGTCTTAAAGTTACTATAGCAGAACCTTCTAATGCTGTTAAGTTTAACGCTAGTGTAACTATTGATGACGATCATGTTGCATCTGGTGAAAATCATACTCTTGTTCTTGTTAAGAAAGGGGTAGTATTTAATGAGCGTAGTAATTATACTGCTACTTCATTTGTACCTGTTAGCAAAGAAAAGACTGCTATAGATATTGCAAAAGACCTTGCTTCACAACTTGGAGGAATGGCTGTTTCTTATAATGATGGCGTTAATGAAGTTGCAGGTACAGGAGCAATCCCTGTAAAGGTAACTCTTACTGGTGCTACTATTAAAGTAGAAGCTGTTAATTTTGGAGAAGATTGGGGTCTTAAAGTAGGTGATAATCTTTCAGGTCTTAAAGTTACAGAAACTTCTGCTACTCCTGCTGTAGGAGATACTGAGTATATTAAGAAACTTACTAAAGAATGTGCTCAAAATAAGGGTTATAATTATCTTGCTGAAGATGGTAAAGAAATTTATCCTGGTTATCTTGAGGAAGTTGAGGTTGTTGCTCCAGAAGCAGCAGAAACTAGTGGTTATACAGTTTATACTCTTCGTTTTGCTAATGGACGTAAAGCTGCAAGAACTATTGATATGAAAGTAAGTCAAATTGTTCATATTGCAGTTCCTAAGCAAGGTACAGCTAAAGCTACTCTTGATACTGTATTTACTATTGATGGTAAGACTGTAAAAGATACTAATGAATAACTTAATGAAGGGCTGATACTTCTTTACGGGGGAGTTGAAGCCCTTCTTACGTTTATATTACTATGAATGACTTTGAAACTATTAATAATCTTATAGAACAAACCGTTCGTAGTTCTTCTTATATTACTGTTGCAATTTCTAGTACAGTTTTTATTCTTTATACTCTTATTATTAAAACTATTGATTATTTTAAAGCAAAGAATAGAAACAAACCTTTAGTAGATATGGCAGAAGCTATCAAAGAAAATACTGCTAATGTTGTTCGTCTTAATAGTGTACTAGATAAAACTTTTAAAGAAGCTGAACGTAGAGAAATAAGTAAATGTAGAATGACAATCGAAAATGCTTTTATTACTTTTAAAAGCAATATTGCACAAGATTGTATGAATATAATTATTCATAATAATATTGACCAAAATAAACAACTTATTGTTGATAATATATCAAAGTTAGTAAGTACTGAATATTATAATCTTTATTCTACTTTTTCAGCGTATGAAATTAATGATGTTAATGTAGCTACTAGATTAAAAGAAGAATGGATAAAAGAAATAACTGATAGCATTATAAGTATCATATATGATGGACAAGAAGCAATAGATAGAATAGCTCAGCTTAATAATCGACTTCTTATTGCCGTTGGTACTTATATTACTTATATAAATAATAAAGTATTTAATAATTAATAATATGCTTTATAATAAAGATATAAGAAAACAAATAACAGATACTCTAGAAAATAGAGTGTCTGTTATTGTTGATTATAATATTGCTCTAGCCGAACAAGGAATGTTAATAAGTAAAGATAATAGTACTAATTTAAGTGCTACATTAATGCTTATTGACGCTTTTGAAAATATTGATGTATTTAGTTATGAGCAACAAAACAATCTAGAGAATTTATATAATAAAATAATAAACGTACAATGAATAGAGTAGAAATTAATCCAGAGTATGTTTATATTACTATTCCTGCTGAATATGTTTGTGTTTATCATCGTATTTTAGCTATGATGGCAGATTATGGGGAAGAATTGCTTAAAGATTGTAAAGCCACTTGTACTTCAAGAAATAGTAATATAATTGAATGTTTTAATATGTTTAATTCCGCTGTTGCAGCTAGAAAACTAGGTAAAGATAAACTTGCTGAAACTCTTATTAAATATATTAAAGCTAAAATTAATCAGATTTATAAAGGAAAAGATAATTCTACTTCTTTTGTATTTCCTGTTGATGAAAATGGGGATATTAAAGCATTTGTTAGTTGTGGAGAAAGACCTAGCTTTTGGATTGACGAACGTGATATGAATCTTTACGAACATAAGTTTAATAACGGTTTTGATGAACATTTTAAACTTGGAATTGAAGATGATTATGAACTTCCTAAAAAAACAGACAATCTTAATCTTAAAATAACAATGCAACCTCGATATGAAAGAAGAGGAGATAGAACTGTTCCTTGTCTTGATTATAGAGTTTATCTTTACGATTATGATTCAGACAAAATAATTAAAGAACTTAATCCTAATGATTTAGTTGTTTATTATTACTTTGATGATTCCCCCGTAAAAGAATTTAGTGAAGTTGAAACAGTTAATGCTGGTTTTCATAAATTTACTATTGTTGTTAAAGCTAAAGATTATATTGGTATTGAAATTAAATTTTTAGAATATGAAAATAATTAAAGATAATCTTGGAAAAGTTGCTATAACTTGTAATGGTTATTGGGATAGAAATCTTCCTTATGACAGACTTTGTATAGTTATTACAAGTCTTAAATCTGATAATATTTCTACTTTTATTTCTAGAAAGCCTGTTCCTGCTGGAATAGAAATTACCAATGAAGAATATTGGATGCGTCTTGGTAATTCTATAAACTTTAAAACTATTAATGGACAGTCTATTTTAGGAGAAGGTGATATATTTGTTGATACTTCTCTTTATAGAATTGTTAATGAACTTCCTACAGATAATATAGAAGAAAAGATTTATATATTAGTTTCTTATGGTTCTGAAATTGATAATGACCATACTGAATGGGTTTATATAGATAATCAGTGGGAAAAACTTGGTGATAGTACTTTTGTAAGATTTGAAGATTTAGGTATTAATGTAACAAATGAATTTGATAGAAATGAACTTAAGCGTTTTGTTACTAATGGAAGGTCTGTTGGAACTATAAATACTATTGATGTAACTAAAGGAGAAAACGGTAGTATTAACATATCTGGAAAAAAGTCTTCTAGCGGCGGAGGATACCATGATTATTATAGACTTAGAGATTATTCTATAGAAATACCTGTTGTTAGCGATACTAATAATGGTTTACTTCCTAAATTACCTAGTGATTTTGGATATTATTTTCCAATTAGTAGAATTAATCCTAATTCTGTTGATAGTAGTACAGAGTGGTATTCGTTTGAAGAACCAAGTGTTTATAATAGAGATGATGAAGGTCCATTAAATACGGTTAATATATCACTTACTGTTTGTAAAGTAGGAAGTGATATTAATAATGTATTATGGGATATTTCTATTCCTGCTGTTAGTAATAATGGAGCTGGTGTTATGACACCTCAATCTTATAATGATTTTATTTCTATTAAAGATAAGACAGATGCTCTTCCTACTTATGTAATGAATGGAAATACTATAAATTATATAGCAGATTCTAATGGAGTAACACTTCAATTTCCTATTAGTAGGTTAGCAAATGATGCTTCTAATCCTATTCAATATAATGCAATTACTATTCCTATTGCCACTACAAGTCAGGCTGGAGTTATATCGGCAAATGATAAAATTAAATTAGATAGTATTACTAATGATTCTTTATTACCTAATACCGATGATGTTGCAGAAGGAGTTTCTATTTTAACTGTTGGTAAAACAAGTCATGCAGGTTCAACACAAACAAGTGTAGAATGGTCTAAATTATCACTAGGGAGAAATCAATATGAAATGATTATAAGAGGAGGAAATGCTTCTAAAAATACTATTATAACTCTTCCTTCTGCAACCGACAATGAGGCCGGTTTACTTCCAGCTTATCTGTATACTCCATTAAATAATAAACAAGCCATCATTAGTAACTTAAAACTTAGTAACGATACTAATAATACTACGATTAGCGATTATATAGTTCTTACTAGAGGTGATTATCAATCTATTCTTGATAGGCTTAGTACTCTTGAAAATAAATAAAGTTATGATAGATAATATAATACAACAAGTAAATATAAACTTTAATTTTGCATATATAGTTAGTGTTAATATACTAACATATATGCTTATTAAGTTTATGGATTATATTAATAAAGAATCTAAAGTTCCTACTATAACTAAAAGAGTTATTCTTATTATTAGTATAATAATAATAGGACTTGTTTATTATTTTAGCGGTTTTAATAATATTATAGTTCTCGTTAATTCTGCTATTGCTACTCCTGTTTTTTGGAGTTGGGTTCTTAAACCTATTTGTAGTAAATTTAATATTGATTATAAAAGTATTGATGAAACTTTAAATTAAATTATTGATTATGACATACGAAAAGATGATGAAGCAATTAAAGTCTTTTAACTTTACAGATGCTCAACGTAAAAAACTTGCAAGTATTATACTTAAACTTGATAAAGAAAAACAAGATATTCTTGTTTCGGGAGATAATATTGCTACTATTAATGGACAATCTCTTCTTAATGGAGGTAATATTAGTCTTATTAAAACAGGAATATTTACTATAGTAACAGAACTTCCAACAAATGATATAGATAAAGATAAAGTTTATCTTGTTCCTTCTAAAGAAACAGATAATGAAAATAGATTTTCTGAATATATTTATACTGATAATGGTTGGGAAAAACTTGGTACTTTTACAGCAGAAATAGATTTGTCTAATTATGTACAAAAGACAGATGTTGTTACTAATACTACAAATGGCTTGATGTTAGCTTCAGATAAAGTCAAGTTAGATGGTATAGAAGAAGGTGCTCAAGTAAATAAAATTGAATCTGTATCTGTAAATGGTACTCCTCTTGAGATTACTAATAAGGGTGTTAATATACCTAATGCTACTACTGAACAAGATGGTACGATGTCTAAGGCAGATAAGACTAAACTCGATTCTCTTGAGAATTATACACTTCCTGCTGCAACTACAACTACTCTTGGTGGAGTTAAGGTGCCTAAAACTTATAAACCGGATGGATACTACTATGATTATACAAACGAGCTTGAAGTGACTGAAGAAGGCAATCTTATTTTAAAATCAATGAGTCTTGGTGATGTAGTTGAACCGTTTGGT
>NFYX01003259.1_pt1 | contig 14405 bp, 17 predicted proteins | sample 1092271 | NCBI WGS metagenome assembly NFYX01 (sample SAMN03609883, study PRJNA323583) | gut metagenome | isolation source: feces | host: Rattus norvegicus | place: Denmark: GeoCenter | collected 2013
TTTTTTAAACTCCTAGAACATATCTAAGCACAAAAACATTATTAATAAACTTTATTCCAGACGCACCAGTCAATGCACTACTACCATTCGACTTATGCCCTGCTATTTTATATCCCTCTCTAAAATATAAATATTTTGACGAAACACCTCCGGTTTCATTGCACATCATAAATGCATATCCTCCACCACTAGGTTTTAATCTTAGGATTTCTTTTGGTACAAAATGGGTGTTCCACCAATAATCTTTCTTTTCTTTATTAGTATAACCGCTCCACACTAAAACGATTCCATTTTTTTGTTCTTCAAAAGCTTCTTTCAGCTCTATCACTTGCGTTTCGTTCATGTAAGCACCACCATCACCCCAAAGAACTTTCTGTGTCCATATCAGCTTATCAATGTCTGTAAGTTTGTTTTCAAGGTATATGATATCATTCTTGTTCTTATCAACTGTACTTCCCATTTCCTGTAACTGTTCAGATGGCTCTCTGTTTATTGCTCCATAGGTAAAATCAATGTCAATAATCTCTCCAAACTCCTGCCAAGACTTTATCACTTCTGTAACCTGTACATCAACACTTATTCCAAGTTCTTTGTCTATAATCGTAACAAAGTCACCAATTCTATAATCTTTCCCATATGTGTATTGTTTGTTTGCTTCAAAAATCGTTCCAGAATAACTTTCTACAGTTGTATTCTCCGCGAACTTTTCATTTGCCCTTTGCTTTATTAACTGCTCATATTCTGCTTGTGATATAGCAGTTCCTTTATCATCCTTGCTTTGTATATCTCGTGCGTCAATCCACAACTCTTTTCTTTTCCAACCTTTGTTTTTGTTCGATTGTTCACTGTTTAAATGTATCTCATACCATTTTCTTTTATCTGCTTCTCCCTCTCCTGCTACATATGCAACATTTCGAAACTTCGATACGTCCAAACCATATTCTGTCCTTTCTATATTGCTTAAACTCTGCGAAAATACAACAGGCGTGTTCCCTTGTTTGTTCCCTTTTGTTCTGTCTGTTCCTGCACTTATCGTAAAATCCCAAGACGGAATATTTGTAACCTCTTCTCCCGCCTGTTGTTCTGTTGTTATGTTTGGAACAAAAAATAAACCTAGCTTATCTTGTTCCAACACTGGCTTCATTCCATCCCAGACATAACCACCAGTTATTTGTTTGTCTACCTTACTACAAATACTGTTTAAATGTTCCTCATTGTCGTACTTTATGTTAATATTCACATAACGGTCACTGCTCACATCTTTTGTGATTTCATTTTCAACAAGCGTCCTAACAAGTTGTGCGGTATTTCCTTTGAAATTAAGTGTTCCAGTTACCACACGTTCTGTAAACAATACAGGACTTAAGCGTCCTCTTAATTCAATCGTCTTTTCATATTCGCTGTCACTGTTCCTTTTAACGCTTTCTATTTTTCCGAAAACCTTTCCATCAAACAAAACATAATATTGTTTGTTTTTGTTCAACAAATATAGATTCTCTCTTAGAATTCTTACATTTATCACAAATGTTCCGACATCACGAAACCTGTCTGAATATTGTGCAAATGTGTATTTTCTTAAGATGTCAACCTTTTTCAAATTCTCGTCTAATATTTCTATCATTGTTTCACCTCCTTACACACTACATGGCTTCAAAATTAAAAAACTTCTCTGTAAACCTTATACTCACTTCAATATTATTCATATACTGCTGTTCCACAGAATAAGCATAAAAGTTGTTCCCTTGCAAAATCTGGATGAACTTGCTACCCTCTTTTATATTCCCAACTAACGAAGTCTCTTTTCCTGTCTCAATTTCATGCTTTATCGCATTTTCTTCCTGTGTCTCTGTTGTGATTGTAATATAATCTCCATTCTGCAACTCAACATTTTCAAACTCAATAAAGTCTCCTGTTGTAACATTATATATTTTTGGATTTCTTACCGTTCCACCATTAGCCACAATTTCGATAACACAACCCACTTCTGAGTCTCCTGCATTTTCAATCAAAATTGCTTGTCTCCTTTTAATTTCTCCGAAAATCATCCCTTTTTCTGGAATAATTAAAGGAAAATGAAACTTTCCTGTTATAGTCGCAAGACTTATCTTTTTTTCTCCCTTATAGAATAAAGGTTTGTAACTTTCTAATTCAATCTGAAATAAGCAAAGGACTTCGTTGTTTTCGTTTTCCATGTTTGAATATAACACAGGCTGTGTTGGGATTACTTTTAAGAAATACCCTCCCTGTACTTCCAATATAACTTCTTGGAACACCGAGAATAATTTATTCAATTCTCCCTTTTTCCGCTCAATAATTTCAAGTTGTTTTTTGTAATAATCATCCAAAGATATTCCGACAGGTTGACTGATGTCTGCAATAACATATCCAATTATTACTGGTTTTCGTGTTCCAATAATAACACCTGTCTGTGTTTCTCCAATCTGATACGGAACACGGAAAGATTGTTTTGTTACGGTTGGAAAGCCCCAATCAATAGAATCTAATATATAATTACCTCCACTTTTCGACAACTCAATACTTTTGTTTGTTACAGTGTTTCTTATCTTTAACCGTTCTATCAACAGACACACCTCCTTTCTGTTTTTTTTTTTGTTTAAAACCCGTAAAACAATTCCCTTTTTGCTTTCTTCATTTGTCTCGCATATTCATAAGGACTTGGCTGTACATTGTAAAAATTAAATGTATCACCGCTTTGTCCTTTTAATGACCTACCATTATTATACAACATGTTCTCTTGCTTTGTCAACACCCTTTCCCCCTCATGTAACTCTGCAATATATCCATTGTACGGAACATAATCCAGACCATTTGCATGGCTTCCGCTAATATTTGCCTTTACATTGTCGATTGTCGCTTTAATCTTTACACCTATAGCAGTAGAAAAATGAGAAGCAATAGCGGCTCTTGCTCTCCTACCTACATCATCCGCATTGGAAATCTCTTTTACTTTTGGTGCTTTTACAGAGACGCTGACCTCTTTCGATATTCCTTTGTTACCTTTTTTTCCTACTTCTTTACCTTTGTTTTCAACTTCTCCTTTTTTGGAATCTAAACCACTAATTAAGTTATCATCCATCTTAATTCCCAAATCACTTAATTGCTTTAAAATCTCTGGTCTTTTGCTTTTTTCTGCTGTCTGCAACTGCGTCAAAAGACTAATGGCTTGTGCCTGTACCTGTGGAGATAAGTTTGACATCTGTGTGATTAATTCCTGCGGTGCTTCATACCCCATTGTTTTAAACAACGTCTTTAGTTCTCCCTTTTTCAACGCTGTCCCATCTTTTAATCGTTGCAACATGGAGAATACTGCCTGTTGTGCTTCTGGTTCTGCACTTAAAATCGCACTTGCCAACTCCTCTGGTAACTCAATTCCTATTTTTGCGAACTCTGAAACTATCTTTTCTTTCTGTTGGTTGATTCCATTTGTCAACTCTGTTTCAGATTGTTCTACCAACGCTGACATATCATCAATCATTTGCTGTGTTATCTGTGTATTACCGTCTGCCATTTCTTGTTTCATGTTTTCAAGTTGTTCTTTCAAATTGTCACGTTGTTCTGTCAATGCTTCGACTGTGGAATCTCCTGCTGTTAAAAATGCCTGTTCCACTTTTAACATAGCCAACCTTATACCCTCTGCGTCATTCTCTGCAATTGCTTTCGTTAAGCCCTCATAGTTTTTCACGGTTTCATTATAACCGACATATGCGTCCTCTGCCTTTTCTACTGCTTCGGAAGCATTTTCATATTTACCTTTCGCAATCTCCAACTCTCTGCTCAACTCTTCCTGCATATGTCTTACTGCATATGTTCCCTCAATACCATACTTTTCTTGCGCTTCTTTCCATTCTCCATTTTGTTTTCTCGCAATCTCGTCCTCTATAGACTGTACTTCATTGCTCCATTTTTGTTGTGTTTCAAGTGCTTCATTGTACTTTCTCTGGCTTTCTGCTCGATTCTTAATTGCTTCGGCATAATCATCTTGTAAGGCTTCTTGCATTGCTAACGCTTTTTGTTTCTCGATTGTTTTGTCAATCTCATCCTGTAATTCTCCATAGTTTTTAATCACGCCATCTGTCATTTCAATTTCAATTCCGAGTGCTTCTGACAACAAACCTGTAATGATTCCTGCTCTCGTTTCATTTCCTTTTGTTACCTTTCCATTTTCATCGACAATAGATTTTAGCTCATTTGCAAGAGACTGGTTTGTTGTTGCTTCTTCACTAATACCACTTAAATTTTCTTTTCTTTTTTCAATCATAGATTCGTAGCTTTCGCTCATGTTTTGAATCTCTTTTGCAAGCTCTCCCTCTTTTCCAGAGAGTTCGGAAAGCTTTTCTATCTGTGCCTGTTCTGCAGCCTCTGCCGCTACCATTCCTGCCGCCAATGCTCCTACTGCTGTTACTGCAATCCCTATAGGGTGTGCGAAAGAAACATAACTACCTTGCAACATACTTGACACACTATATAACTTTGACATTTTAACTGCGGTACTTTCCATACCAATACTTGCCAATGCACTTGCCGCTTGGTATGCACTTATAGCGGCAGTGATACTTTTAAATCCTCCGACAAGACTTGTACCTAATTTCAACACCCTAGAACCTACCATCAAAAATGGAGGAATACCTGCAACAAGTAACGCCCATTTTGTTATGTTCTTTTGTTCTTCTTCCGACAAATCATTGAAGTTGTCCACAAGTTTTGTTATAACCTCTGCGGCTTTCCGAATGTATGGTGTTAATTGTTTTCCCACAACAATTCCTGCTGATTCCAATGCACCTTTTAATTGTTCGACAGCACCCTTTGTATTGTCCATCATCACTTCTGCCATATCTTCTGCCGCACCACTTGAATTGTTTATTTCTTGTGTCAACTTGCTAAAATCAGCTTCGCTTGAATTAACAATTGCCAAGAGTCCAGACATTCCCTCTTGCCCTGCTATCATAGCCGCATACTGTGCTTTTTGTTCTTCTGTTAACCCTGCAAATTTTTCTCTCAAATCAACCATTGTTTCCCCGAAAGGTTTCATTGTTCCATCTGAGTTTGTAATGCTAATTCCTAAATCATCAACTGCCTTTTTCGCTTCTCCTACCGGTTTAGCCAATCTTGTTATCGTTGCACGTAAAGCTGTTCCTGCTTGACTTCCTTTAATTCCGTTGTTCGCCATCAATCCAATAGCTATTGCGGTATCTTCTACACTATACCCTAATGCTCCTGCTACAGGTGCAACATACTTAAATGTTTCTCCCATCAAACCAACATTTGTGTTGGACTTAGAACTCGCCTGTGCAAGTACATCTGCAAAATGAGCAGAATCTTTCGCTTGCAATCCAAACGCTGTTAGTGCGTCTGTAACAATGTCAGAAGTTGTTGCTAAATCTTCACCAGACGCCGCCGCTAAATCCATGACTCCTGCAATACCATCCATCATAGCAGAAGCGTCCCATCCTGCCATTGCCATGTACTTAAATGCTTCGGCAGAATCACTTGCAGAGAACTTTGTTTTTGCTCCCATTTCAATTGCTTTGTTCTCTAACGCTTTTAGTTCTTCTCCTGTTGCACCAGATATAGCATTAACCTCAGACATACCACTTTCAAAATCTGCCGCTGTCTTAACTGCTAATGCACCAACGCCAACAAGGGGGGCTGTTACACTTTTTGTCAGAACACTACCAACTGCCATCATAGTATTAGACACGCCATTCCATTTTTGTTCTGTTGTTGCGCTTTTGTCAGCGAACACCTTTAACTCATTTCCTGCTTTCCGAAACCCTTGTGTAAACTTGCTTGTATCTAATTCCAGATAAGCAACTGCGCTACCCATGTTTACACTCATTGTTTTATTCCTCCTTTCTATTTTTATTTAATACTTTTTATACAAATCACTAAACTTGCTATAACTCTTTTGTTCTTGTTTTGTTTCTTCCCATATAGGTTTTTCTCCTGCTTCGATTCTTGCAATAATCTCCGCACAAGCTTCGTCAAAACAAAAAGCGGTATAATCATCCTCTATGTGCATTACCGCACTTGGTAATTGATTATACCGCTTAGACACATATAATACTGTCTGTACTTTACTGCTCTTGACGAAAGGGAGACAAAGAAGTGATTCCGTGTTGGGAATAATTATAAATAAATAACAACTGTGCGTCTGTCAATTCAATCCCTGCTTCTTTTAACTCTTCATATGTCGGCTCTACCATACTTTCGACTGCCATTAGTTCAAACAAATCGTGCATGTTTTTTAACGTGTTTTCATCCATATCTTCGTCAGAGATTCCTGTCATAAATAACTCGTTCGCTTCTGCCAACAAAGCATTTGGGATTCTTCCTTTCGAAGCCATAGACAATAATGACGGTCTTTTTAGCTTGAAAACAACATCCTCTCCAACATAAAAAGGTGGCATTAACACACTTCTAACACCAGACATTTTTTTTAAATCTTCCACACTTGTTGCATTTATCTGTTTTACTTCTTCCATTTTTTATTTCTCCATTTCTTTTTTTTGTTCTACTTTGTTTTTACTACTGTTGTTTTCTCGCTATCCGTCAGACCTGTTTCTGCTACATCACTCAACCGAGCAATTTCGCTACCCTCTCCACTGTCTGACAACGCCTCTAAACTGGCTATGCTTACGGAAGAGGGATTAGGGAAAGACGGTAATGTTTTCACATAGGACAACTTATATGGTGGCTGTCCTTTGCTCGGTGCTGAGTTAATCACATATTCTGGAATACGGAACACATTATCTTCGGATGTGATTCCGAATGGTGTACCTTGGCAATTCGGATATGTGATTTTTTCATACTTCACAATCCGACCGCTTGCGTCATACTCTGCGGAATATGCGTCTATTTCAAACACTTCCCCAACTTCCCCACTATCAGAAGCAGGTGGATTGTAAGTCAAAGATTCTCCCTCTCCGCTTAATTCACCACCCTGTAGAACCTTTGCAAGTTCTGGTGTAAACACATTATCTAATAATGTTAATTTATGTCCTGTGATAACTGTTTTTGGCGGTTTCTGTGCCAACAGTCTATTTAACTTCATTAACTTAATTGCGTCCGTTGTTTCTGTCTGCGGTTCTACTCCTAACTTATTCGCTGTGTCAATTGCAATCTCAAGTCCACTATCTTCTGTACCTGTTCGAATTACAATCAATTCAACGTCAATTGTTGGTATTCCGACTGCTTTCTTTTTTGTTCTAGGCATTTATTTCTACCTCCTTTATTACTTTTCTATTTTCCTGCACCCTTGGTATTGAAAACTAATCATATGTGCTTTCACATCATCATCATAAAAGCTTGGTGTTTCGTTCCCTAAATACATCAACATTGGGAACAACTTTTTCATTTTTAATTTCGTTTCAAAAACAAAACTTTCTAATCTTGTGTACTCATTCACTGGAACATAACACATAATTGTGTAAATTGGACGCTCACTGGAAACGTTAATTTCTTTCGTTGCTCCATCTGCTTTAATCACAAGATATTCTTTGTTACACTCTCCCTTATGTTGTGCGGGAAAATATACGTCTGTATCATTTGCTTCTAAAATGTCAAAAATTTGTTTCAAAATCATTTTACATACCTCAACAATTCTGAATATCCCTCTAACACTTCTTTAGACATAGCATTAATTGTTGGTTGCAAGATTGCAAATCTCCTTTCATTACAAAGTTCCAGATACACGCCATAATCAACACCATGTCCAACGTGTATACGAACCTTATCGGCAAATGTTTCCACCCAACCGATTAGTCTCTGTCTTGCATGCCCTGTTCTATCTGTCCACGGTCTGTTTACCTTTGCATAATTTTCAAACTTTTTCGCACCCTCTTGTGCGAACATTCGAATCGCAACTTGTGACTTTGTTTCTGCAACCTCTAGGCTTTTCAATAAGCTTTTTGCGTCAATTCTAATTCTTGCCATCTAACATCAACTCCATTGATATGTCTGTAACAATATTATACTCCTGTATATTGTTTTTGTCAATAACTTTATACACATTTTGGTTGATTCTAATGTAATCACCTGTTTGTATATCTTTTGTTTCTTCATGTTTACACAACAACATTGGTTGCCCTTTTAAATGTGTTCTTGTTCCATCTTGTGCTGTTTCTGTAACATACCCTTTTGTAATGTGATACAATCCTTTAATCTGTGCAACCTGTATCTCTTTCCCTGTAGGTTCTTTGTATTTGTCCAATTCCTTACGATACACATTATATATATTTCCGTGTACCTTTATCTCTTGGCTTACCTTGTGGAGTTCTGTTTTTAATCTTGCTTCGTTCATCCTGCTAACACCCCACTATTTGTTTCAACAAAATGGGAGGCTAACATTTTAAAGTAACCAGAACTGTCTTTTGTGGTTAAGCCGCTAACATTTAACCCTGTAACCTCTGCTTTCAAAATCAATCCCTCATAACTTGCTTTGTTCACATCATCATTGTTTTTTTGTAATAACAACTTTAGTTCTTCCTCGTCAAAATAAGGTACTTGTTTTTCCCTAAGATTAAACTTTAACTGCTCTAACTTTTCCATGTGTTCACCTCCCATATTGTTTACATTTTTGATTCCCTAATTGCTTTCTGAATAATCTGTCTTGCTTCTCTTACATTTCTTGCGCTGGACGTATCAATGTTATGTTCTTTTGCATACTCAGCAAGCTGTTCTTTGTTCATTTCGGAAATTGGGATTGTTTCAATCTCCTGTTCTTCCTGCTCATGCTCTTCTGATTCTTCCTCAAAATCAACATTCAACCTGTCCTGCTTTTGTTCTTCATTCAAGATTTTAAATCCACGCTTTTTAAACATGGTTTCATAAGCTTTTCTGCTTACCTTTACTGCATTTTTTCCTCTTACTGCGATTACCATTGCCATGTTGTCACCCCCTAGGCTGTAGTATCAAGAATGTAAACTTGGTCTGCTGTTGGAAAATCTGGTAAACAAATCATAGTTACTTTTGTTTCTACGGTTACTGGGTCTGCCTTTTTAATTGTAGTAACTGCTACCCCTGTATCTGTGATTGATACATTTGCAACACTTCCTGACATAAGGTCGGACTCTTCTGGTGTTGTTCCAAACCATGTTGTGCCAAGTCTGCCGGCAGGGAACATAACGAACACATCTTCTGGAACATATCTCTGTGTTGTTCCATCCTCGTCTTTAAATCTCTTATCATTCTTAACAACCTTAATACCTAATTCGTCAGAAATAAACTGTAAAATTTTGTTGTCTGATAAGAAACGTTCTCCTGTTTCTGCGTTTGTCAAAGAAGCACGAATTTCATTGTTGTTTCTAAAATATCCGAGTACCTTTCCAGAACATACCGCTCTTTCAACTGTAACTCCTGTATCTTCTTCAACCTGTGCGATACCATTTCTAATATCATCGAGAATTGTTGCTGTTGGGTCACTCCAAGACTTAGATACCGTCTTTTTGTGTTCCTCTGGCATACCATAGTCATACTCGTAAACCTGTCCATTACCCTCCATCACAATTGTTCCGGTGGATAACATCATCATACGCATACGCTCTCTTTGAGCCGCCGCACCCTCTAACAAATCCATTTCGTCTGCAAAAATTCTGTTCACAATAGCGTCAATATATGCGTCATTGTTGCTTTCGATTACTTGGTTCAACTGCTGTCTAAGTTCTTCATCAATGTACTTAGATTCTTTAAAGAATGGCATTTCTGCTCTTAACTCTTCGAATCCAATTCTCTGACGAGGAATAGCCGCTACATCAAATGCAGATGGTTTCAGAACAACAGGAAGTCCATTCGAACCCTTTAACCATTTAAGGTCAAGCCCTAGCTTTTTATCATCTGGAAAAAGCTCTTCTCCTAAATACGGGTCTCTATCCTGTGTCAGAAGTTCCCAATACGCAACAATTTCTTCGCTAATAATTAAATCATAAATGCTCATGTTTTTTTCTCCCTCCGTTTTGTTTTTTTTTATCTTCTAGCAAGCCGCAAACTTAATCATTGGCAAAGCCTTTTTAATGTTTTCTGTGATTTTTGCTTTTACTTTACTGTCAAGTCTGTTTGTGTTCACAAAGCCAAACAAAAGAATTGCTCCGTTATTGTCTGCGACTGTAACATCTACATCATGTAAAAGCACTCCAACAACATCGGACTCCGCTGTGTCTGTTGCGGCTGTGAAAGCTGTTTCTCTAGAATCAAGATTTCCCGTAATCGGTGTTCCTGCTTTTGCAATCTTCTTGGTTCCCTCTGTAACTCCGACACTCTGAGCGACTACAACTCCCATAGATACTTGATGTTCAACTGCAAAAAGAATCTGGTTACCAGAATTATATTTTGTTTTTACAATATTTGTGTTATTTAACATCTATTTCCCTCCTTAATATGTTTAATCAAAATAACTGCTTTTCTTCTTGACTTTACGCCCTGCTAGAAGACGTTCAGCCATAGAGCCTATATGTTTCTTTTCGTCTTTGTTATCTTCTTCTTTTTTTGTTTCTTTCTTTTCACTCATCTTCGTAACTCTTGCTCTTGTCACTGTTCCTTTTTCTTTTTCCTCTTCTTCTTTTTCTGCAAAATAAACTTTTCCTGTCTGACTGTCTTTCATTTCTGAAATAACTGTATTAATGTCTTTTTCTTTTGTTACTTTTGTCATAGCAATAATCACCAAATCTTCAACAAGTTCTGGTTTTGCTCCTAACTGCATAGCAGATACTTTTGCTTCTGCTACAAGTCTTGCTTTTCTTTCTTCTGCTAATTGCTTTGTTGCTTCTGTCAGACTGTCATTTGCTTTCTGTAAATCTGTCTTATTTTTGTCCTCTTCTTCTTTTGCTTTTGCGATAATTCCTTTTAAAGCGTCTTTGTCCTCCACTCCAATCTCTTTCATAAAGTTAGACAACGCTTCACTCTTCACTTTCTCAACATCAACTTTTTCTTCCTGTTTTTGTTCTTCCTTTTTCTCAATTGGTTTTGTTTCTTCTTTTGTTTGCTCTGTTGTTTTTGTTTCTTCTGCCATTTTCTTACTTCCTTTCTTTCTTTTCTTTTTCTACAAAATACTTGCAATACTTCGATTGTAAGATATTTGTTTCTCTTTCTAACCTGTTTTGTTTCTTTTTGATTTCTTTTAACTTTTGTTCATATCGGCGATTGTCTTTGATTGTTTGTAGTGCAACTACACATTTTCTAATTTGCTTTTTAAAACAATTGTAGCAATACTATCATAACACACTGTATATACTTCTCCACAATTCGGACACTGTAAATAAGTATGTGTGATTTCTACGCCCTCAACTTCTTTTGTTTCCTCTTTCAACAAATTGTCAAACTCTTCGTCACACTTGTTACAAATTACTTTTGTCATGTTCAATTATATCACCTACCTTTGCAAATGTCAAGCTTTCAACAACAATATTTTTATTTTCATCCAATAATTTTTTGCCATCACATAATGCTTCTAACTCTTTTCTGTCATTTCTTAACTTCTTCATCCACTTATCTTTTTTTCTTATATCTTTCGGACTAATCGTTTCACCTTTTCTGTTTTTCTTCGCATTTTTTAATATCAATGCTTTTAATCTACACATAAGGTCATAGGTTTGTTTGTTGTCAATCTGTACAACTTCTATGTGTTTGCAATTCTCACAACAAACGAACATGATTCTAAACCATTCTCTATTTTCGTCATATACTTCTTTTTCATTTAGGTTTTCAACATTAACAATGTTTAACTCTCCACATTTCGAACATACTCTACTTGTTCTTAGGTTTTCCATTTTTTGTTCTCCTTTTTTTTAAATCATAAAATCAAGTGCATATCTGTCTATCTCTGGAAATGTTCCAATAGGTGATTGATACCACTGTCCTATCTTTTTGGCAATGTCTGTCATGCTGTCTGGTATCACCGCTTCAAATGTACACATTCCATTCGGATGGTCTAATGGTAGTTGGTCTTTTGGAAATACTCCCATTCCTAACTCAAACTGGTCTGTTTCTGCCATACGCTTACAAATTTTACACACCCTACCATGAAAGCTTGAGGTCAACCAACGATACCCAATAACAAAAGGGTCGTTTCTGTTTACTGTTTCAAAACTTTGTTGGTACGCATGACTGATTAATGTTCTTGCTAACCTCAAAGCATTATAATCAATCTTTCCAAAATATACACTGTCTTTTATCTCTTCTCCAACATATTTTGCTCGCCCTGCAATCACATCATTCATGGTTGCTTCTCTCCACGAGTGAATTGTTTTTGCGGTCTTCTGTTCTGATGGGTTTACATACTGCTCTAACTGCTTTGCAATCTCATAAGCTGATTTTCCTTGTGCTGTTCCAATAGAGATAATCTTATTTAATGTATCCTGTGTCTTTTTATTATATCCCCAAATAGCACCACTCAAAGTCCATCCATCTTGATAGATATTTCCATTTATGATATTACTTACAACTTGCTCTGGAACATAACTAAAAGCATTCTGGATATCTTCATCTTTAAATCCACATTGTTTTAAGAACGTCCTTGTATCACTTACAACCTCATTCGATACAATTGTCATGTTTCTTATCACATTATTTTTAATGTCATTATTTAGTTGTTCAATTCTGTTCTTAATATCACGTTGTAACAACAATAGGTTTTGTTTCTGTATGTTGCTATTACCCATTGTTGACACTTTTTTTGTGACATCTTTATACAATTGCTCATACATTTTTTTAATGTCTTTTTGCATTTGCATTGTTGTTGTTTGTCTTACTTGTTCTGTGTTTTTTAAACTGAACTTTTGTTCTGCCATTTTATATCTCTCCACCGAAACTATGTATTGCATTGTTTTGCTTTCTGTTCTTTACATTTATGATTATATATCAAAAGCAAAACAATGTCAATACTTTTTACAATTCTTCTATGTTTTCTTCAATTTCTTGTTCTATTGTTTCTTTGTCCAACCTTGCTTGTACCTGTGTATTTATACTCATAGTGTCAAACATATTGTTTTCGACCGCAATCTGCATAAGCTCCTCATCAATCTGTTTATCTGTTTTAAACTCTGATTTTCTCCACTTTTTAATATAAGACTTTCTACTTCTTGCATTAGCCGCAATCTCAGCTAGGTCAGAACTCTTCTCGACTTCTTCATCATCCATTAGAGCATAATTTTCCATAACTTCAATGTTATATTGCACATCATCTAAAGAGGTAAGAACATACTTAGCAATCACTTTTTCTTTATTTAATTTTGCAAGGTCTATAATTGTGTTTATAATTGTTTCAATTGCAGGCTTCCAAGTCTTTAACTTTTCATCACAGCGCACTTGTAACGGATAGTACAAGGCTTTCAATGCTTTACCGCTTGTAATCGTTCCTGTCATTGTTTCCTCGGAAATATTCGGTACATCAACCTCGTTATACATTGTTGTCTTAATTCTATCAAGCGTCACCTTTACTGGTTCAGTATGGTTCATATTAGGTGCTAATGTTCCAACTTGTGGTGAGACATTTTCTTGATTTTGTTCTGATTTTAAATCCCAAAAAGCACCCGCACCAGAACTAAGGTTTTTTGTTGTCTGGCTGTTCATATCCACCACATAACGCACTGGGTTCATTCCTTTTCGTTCACTATCAATGTCTCCATTGCTTAATCTGCTATATGCGCTTTCATACTCGGATAAGCTTTCAATCTCGGACACACCTTTCTTTTCCTCTAACGTTCCATCATTTACAATCACGACAGCAGGGATATAGGGAAGTTTTGTCTCCTGCTCTGCAATTACTGTTTCTACAACACCACCAACACCATTGTACAGAATAGAACTCATATATATCTTATCATTTCTTTCCTCATACTTGTTCACAAGGAATAGCTTTTCATTCGTTGCTTTTGTTTCATTTACACTTTCAAAGCACACAAACTTTGTTATTCTGTCCGAACCATACTCTGTCTCATAATAGAATTGTAACGCATTATAAAAATGTGTTTGTATTCCATCCCTCTCGGAAAAATCAACCAAACAAGCAACACGCTTTCCGATAAAACAATCCTTTGCACCTTGCAACAACAACTTCGAAAAATTATTATGCTTATTCTTCAACACTTTGTCTACAAGTGTCTGGTATTGTTTCGCTCGTTCTGTTTGTTTTTCTTCTACATCAACTGGCTGAATAAAGATATCTGGGGTTTGTGAAAACATAAACCTAGCTTCTTTGTCAATCAATGTTTTCGCAATCTTAAAACGAACATCTGACGGAACATAATCACTAGAACTGCCCTCTGGATAGAATTTTGCACCTTTTTTATAATCAATATAATTCTGTTTAATTTCAACAATTTCTTTCGTATATTGATTATATCCTGTTTCGATTTCCTTTTTTAAAATAAAATAAGGAAACCCTGTCAATGCTT
>NFYX01007608.1_pt1 | contig 11547 bp, 19 predicted proteins | sample 1092271 | NCBI WGS metagenome assembly NFYX01 (sample SAMN03609883, study PRJNA323583) | gut metagenome | isolation source: feces | host: Rattus norvegicus | place: Denmark: GeoCenter | collected 2013
TATGCTCTCTAGCTTCTTCAGAATAACATCCACCTAACTTTCCTCCAGACTTTAAGTTATAGCCCCTGTCTCTATCAAGACAATCAAACTCTTCTATATAAAGAGTTTCGTAATAATCAAGTTCTTCTTGACTATTACATTCTTTAAGAATTTCCCAGTTAAAATTCTCAAATCCATACTTTAGTAAGGCATTATGAAATTTAACCGTTTTTCTATTTTCACTTAAAGCTTCTTTTTCATGTTCTGCTCTTCTTTTCTCTAGAGTAAAAGCAGTCTATCCTATGTAGACTTGTTGATTTAGTTTGTTTGTAACTTTATAAATTAGCATAATAAATAAAATTTTAATATTGGGCACTCTTGGAGGGATTATATTTATTCACCCTCTACGCTCTACGGTGATAATTCGCCTTTCGTAATCGAATTATTTACCACGGTATTATCAATGCAAATACAACACTTCCTACTTGAAGTGCAAAATGCTATATAACATTTTCCAGTATTTGTTTAGATTTCACCGTTTTTGCCCAATTTTTAACCTGCGCCAAAGCAAAGGAGTACTTTTTAAGCACTAGCGCAGGGGTTAAGACCTGCATACTTAAACCTACTATCAGTATTAAGCATATTATAATTACAGATTCTATCCCAATAAAGAATACCCATTTTGTTTATAAAGTTCGCAACACTTTACCAATTTTACGCTATATGTTTCCATATAGATCAGACCATATCTTATAGTATTTAATACTATAACTCTATTTCGATTTAAGGGGTTTTCACCCATCTCCATTAGCTTGAGACCCTACTCCTATTGTCATATTTTAACGCCGTGACTAAAGGATGGTCGTTGAAGGTTTATTAATTTAATTTTTTAATTTTAAAATTTTGAAATTTTCCTTTTCTACGGATATATCCAATATTTAAAGCTGTACAAATTGATTGTGGGCTTTTATATCCAGTAGCTTCCATAATTTCTTTATATCCATGAAAAGTATAGGATTCTGTTTCAGAATAAACTAAATAGTCTTTGGCTGTATCTTCTAATCCATCATTAAAAGCTTGTTTAGTATTTTCTGAAATAGATCCCATTTCAAATTATTAACATTATTATTAGATTTATCATTATCTATGTGCATAACAATAGGAAGATTATTTGGATTTGGTATAAATGTTTGAGCTACTAAACGATGAATTCTATGCCACTTAATATTATGATTTTTATCATAAAGATCTATATCTATATAACCATTTTTCTTAATTCTCTGTTTTCTTATCTTGCCAGTTTTTACATTTAGTATCTCGCCATCCTCATTTATTTGATAAAGCCCTTCATATCCTTCAATTGTTTTCCACATAAAATTAAATTAATATTTCCCTGCTGATTGCCATATCTTTCGACTTAGGTTTCCAGCAATTAAAAGTTATTCATTATAAATTCACAAATATAATGCCCAGTAATATTCAGGTTCGGCCATCTCCCAGTTACGCTTAGCAAGTAACTTGAAAATATCTTTAGCTTTTACTACTTTTTCAATAGTTTCGTGTTCTGAAGTATAAGAAAGTTTCCAATCTGTATCATTTTCGACAGCTTTCATAAAATCATTAGAAACTCTGACAGAAATATTAGCTTTAGTACAAATATTTAAATCAGTCTTTAGATTAATAAATTCTTCTAAATCTGGATGTGTACAGTCTATAGATAGTAATAATGCGCCCATTTTTGGACTATATCTTACCTATTTATAAGGCTGGGAGGCTCATTGCTGGTTATTAAGAGAACCCATTTTCTCTCCAGTAGTCTCTACACCTTCCGAAGAATGGTCTTCAGCTCGGCTCGGAGTTGTACTTTCTGTAGTTTCTCCGAATTCTTCCCATTCAAGACGCAGCGCATTATATTTATTAAATTTTCGATGTAACACAATCAAATCACGTTTACCATACATATATTCCATGATTTTAATTACATCTTTTTTAGATGATAATTCTAAAACAAAACAATTTTCATTTGATTTAGGATAAACGGAAGACGTTATTTCTAGTTTACTTAATAGTTTTTGGATAGCAATTAATAATTTATAACTTCCAGTAAAGGTTACTTTTTGCCAAATTCGATTTCTATCTTTTCTTTTTCCATAAGTAATACATCCATCTCCGTCAAAGAATCCTAGTAACATATAAGGTTCTAAGTCTTTAGAAATACAAGGAAAAGTTTTATTCTCTTTTTGACCAAATTTATTAATATCTTTAATTAATTTTTTATTTCCAATTGTAATTCTAGCTCTAGGAAACCTTCTAGTTTCTTTGTTTAGATATGTATCTTTTCTAACGTTTGCTCCAAGTTGATTACCTATAAACTCTAGTATCTCCTTGTCTTCTAGTGCACAACCATATTCTAAGCTATTATTAGAAATATAACCGTCTGCCAATGTATATCCTACGATATAGGCTTTTTCTTTTGTATCAATCATGCTAAAATAATTTTTGTCTTTATACTAAACCTTTTTGTATTTCATTAAATCAGTCAGACCATACTTTTTAATATAATAACTAATTGTACTACGTTTTATATTAACGTTAGGTAAAGATTCAATATCTCTAATACTTAAACCCTAATTTAAACAATCAATTAAAAATTGTTTTTCCATAACATTTACTCTATTTATTTTCAATATTAAAAATTATCATTATTTTACGTCTACCTGCCTGCCCAATTAATCCAGTAACATAACTAAAGAAATCCATAAAACTTGTAGTTCCTGAAGTTGTGTTAGCTGCGTTATTTACAATGGATCCTTTAGGTCGAAGTTTAGAGACATCTACGCCACAGCCCCCGCCGTAACTATAAGTTCTAGCAAGTTTAGCTGCACAATCAAAGATAGATTCTAGATTATCCTCTGGTGGTTCAAGAACATAACAATTATGTGCAAAAACACCATTAACCATATAGGAATGATTATTTTCTACTGATAAATTATATACAACCGTATCGTAATCCTCTAGAATTTCAATATCATCAATCTTAATAGTTTGAGTATCCAACGCAAGATTAACGTCCATTCTAGAATCTTCATATGTTTTACTTAAGTACGGAATTAATTTCCTACTTTGATTAACTACAATGGTAAAACTATCAGCTACTTGACGTGTTTCGGCTTTAATTTCGGAAGTATTAATACCTAAATGAAATAAAGCTTTTCGTGCCCAGTTTATTAACCTAGAATTTTTTAATAATAGCTTAAAATTTCCTTGCGAATGAACACTTCCATCAGAATCTAATAAACCAAGCAAAAGATTTCGAGGATACCCAATCCACTCAGGAATATATTTACCTTCGCAACCTTTTCCAAAATTATTATTAAACCAAGCAGCAAATATTTCATTTTCTACTCTAAGAGCTAAAACATTTTGTTCAGTTTCACGAATAGTTGGATGTAGCAAAGGAAAATGCTTATTTATTATATTATAGCATACTTCACATACTTTTCTTTCAGAAGTTGCGTTAAATACTAATTGCCATATAGAGGGGTTATTTCTATTTGTTCTAGTAGTAATTGAACCGCCTCCTATCCAACGCCCAATTAGATATAACATTTCTTCGTCAAGTACAAAATATCTATTAATAAAACGTCTAGGTTTTCTCCAAACATAGGTTCCTTTATCTTCTACATATTCTGATATTCCAACATTATTATCTTCTTCTACAATTTTACGCTTGGTTTCACATATAAAATCGTCTAGTATATCTATGTCTATATCATTCCATTGATAATATAACATTTCAGAAGAAGACATAAGATAATCTATCTTTGTATGCCCATTAGATTTTATAATAAAATCCGAAATAGGCTTCCAATTATTATTTGAGGTAAGAAACTTATGATTTGGAGTACAGAATATAGGAGACAAAAGATTTTTAGCTTTAATCTTATATATAGGGCCTTTATAAACTCTAGACATGATAGAGTTAACAGGCTGCCATGTATTATCATGAGTTAACACAAAATCTCCTTCATTTATCTCTTCTATATTTTTATATCCTTCTTTAGTAAGTACTTTTGTTCCTGCTAAAAAACAATTACTCAAAGTAATTTTCTTTCCTAATTTGTTAAGTCCTCTATTAGCAAGAATACGACCTCCAAATAAGAACTTCTTTTCTTTAATTAATCTTTTAATCTCGGCATCACTACCACTAACTCTATCTAACCACTCATCAAATGATTCATTATTATATCTATATTTATTATTCCAAATATCATAGGATAATTGGTTGCCATCCAACCATTCAAGTGCATCCATTTAATTTAATTTTATTTAATATCAAAAGTTATCTATATATTTTTAAGTAATTCTCTATAAGCACTAAGCTCTCCTTCCCAAAATATCTAAGAATTAACTGCAAACACTCTAATTTCTACTAATACATTTTCTAAATGTAAGGTTACGTCTATGTGATATGTTTGAATCTTTATAACTTCTAGATACTCAGTTACTTATAGAGAATTACTTATCTTATATTATTAGTGTTTCTAAACCATAAAAATCTTAGATATTCATGATTTTACTTACTAGAAAGGTTTTCTCAAATCTATTAATAATATCTGCACGAACTCCATTACATAGTATATCTGTGAAGCTATTATATATATTAAATCCAGTAGTATAAGATTCTTTAGTATAGTAAGGAGATTTCTCATTATAAAAAACATTCTTATAAGCATCAATAGGAGTAGTTTCTGATAACTTTACCTTTCCTATACCAGAAGTAAATGAAGTATTTATAACTTTATCAATCCATACTCCTAAAGTATTAAAGCACTCTTCCTTAGTATATACTATTTCATTAAGTTTATTAATATGTACTACATAATCTTCAATCATAGTCATACATATATCTACAAACTTATAATTAATAGGAGTTTCTGGTTGTAGCTCACATACTTGAAGAGCTTCTGGATTAAATACACACAGATTAAGACATGCACTTCGTAATGCTCCAGTATATATCTTTACAATAGGCTTTCTAGTATCTAAAGCGTATACAAATCCTACTACTTTTTTATGTCCATCACATAGTTCATCAGGTAGTATAGCTTCTACATTTACTCTATTATAAATTATATCATTAGAATTAGAGTTATCATGCTCAGTAATACTAATTTGATTGGGTTGTTTTGCTTGTACTATAAAATTATTAGTATATTTAGACATTCTATCTAGAAATGGTTCTACATATTCTCTAGTGCTAAAATACTCTTTGTTCTTTATAATTGTCTTTTTACCTTGTAGTAGTTCTTCAATAGTTAAACTCATTTATTTCTTCAATTGTTTTAAATTCTGGAACTTCTTCTATTACAGTTCCACAATATTCATAATTATCATATATCTCATGTGCCTTTTCAATACTTCTAATTGTAAATTCAGGATGCTTCTTAGCAATAAAACATAATTTACGATATTGATCTTGTTCATCTGGATTATTCTCCCTATATTCATTAACAATAGCATCACAATCTTCTGTACTAGCTTCATAATACTCATTACATAGAATATTCCAAACTTCTTCTGATATTACACAAAATTCATGATATTTTTGAATTTTATTTCTAAGTGCGTCTGCTAATTCTAATGTAGGACAAATTCCTATTAGTTCTTGACCACTATCTCCGTATGTATAAACTACAAACATATTATTCTAATTTTTGTATCCTTAACCAAATTTCTGTTGCTAAATTGTAAAGTAAAACGTTATTAAAACTACGTTGTAAAGAATCATTAAATAGATCATACTCAAAGGTATCTAGATAATCATGAATTTCTGATAATATATCGTCTATAGTAAGATCGTATAGTCCCTCTCGTGAATAACGCTTATCACAATATTCTATAAAATCCCAGAAATCAAAAGTATCTCGTCTGCAAATATAAAAATCCATACTACATATTTTCAATTGTTCCTCTTAATAATAAACCTCTATCAAATAAGTCATAAGATACTCCATAACTATTTGCGGAGAAATTATAAGCACTATAATCTGAATCACAGAATAGGCTTAATACATTTCTATAATCTAATTTCTTACAAGAATCTAAATTATTAGAATGAAGATCTGCTTTTATTATGTGAATGTTATTTCCTCTAATACCATTAGTATCTAGCCATTCATATAACATAACCTTAGTCCTATCATTTAGATATAATGGCATATTTTTCTTCATAAACTGGGGATCTTTTCCATGTGTAATCAAAAATACCTCATTATTTTCTTCAAATACACCAAAAAACTTTTCAAATAGATATGTTTTAATAGTTGGATACATTTTTTCTATCATAGCAAATAATGCTTTAGTAGTAATGTATTCAAAGTTTCCAGAATGATTCCCTCCAGGAACAGAATATATATTAATTTTACAAGCTATATTAGATATAGACTGAACAACCCATAACATTATATCAATATAAGCATTAATTTGCTCTCTTGGGTCCATATTTTCTGGTAATTCATGATCTAATCTAGCCGTTCTTCCTGAAACACCACAACAGTCAATATTATCTCCTAATAGTACAATATTAATAGTATTAAATGGCCCAAGTTTAGATATACTATTTAATACACAAGTAAGTCTTCTAATTATTTCATCTTTTCCATAGTTAATATTATGATTATATAAACTTCCTGATACTACTCTAGCTCCTATATGAAAATCTGCCAAATAAATGTTAATACTTTTATCATTAGTAACTTCAGTTTTTAATTCTAAAGGTTTAATATCTGGCAAAGTAATAGTAACATTAGCCCAATCATTAAGTTTTTCTTTAAGCTCTATATTCTCTTGAGCATATTTCTGTAATAGGATTTCATTATTCTTTATTCTATTTTCTTCTAGCTTTCTAAGAAAGTTGTTCTCTTTCTCTCTAAGTTGGATTTCATGTAGAGTTTCTTCTGATTCCTCTTCAAACTTATGGGGAGCAAAACAAGCAGAAGCTTTTGTAATATTAAAAGCTCTTAGTATTCTTTTAAAATCAACTAATGAAATATCTACAAAGTGTCTAGCTACAGATCTTTGTGTAAGTGATGTTCCATAATATGAATACAACCTATATATTGTATCCATCTCTTCTCTAGTAAATCTCCCACAAAGCGGAGCTTTATTCTTTTTGTGAATTTTATACTCATAGTATTGGATTTTTCCACTATCATCTCTGATATAAGCAATTTCAGATTTCTCATCATTATCAATAAGTTGTTTATCTTCCTTTTTAAGTTTATTTATTTTAGAATTAACATTCTTATAATCTAATCCATTTTGCTTACAATACTCTCGTAATCCAATTTCTTTAGATTCTTCTATTATTTTTAGATATTTATTTATAGTTGATTGCTTCATTTGTATTTTTAATTGTTTTATTCAATTATTATATCGTTAGATAATAAAAAAGGCGGGACTATGCCCGCCTAAATAATTCATTATTAAAATTTTAAGATTTAGTCTCTTTCTACGCCAAATACTTTATAAACTCCTGGCTTTGCTGACTTAGAAGGACAATATGTTCCAATAAGTTCAGTTTCTTCACCCTCAGAAACTTGCTTAACTCTCTTACATTTGCAGTTTCCTTTGTATTCACCAGTTTCATAAATTTCCTTCATTAGTTTGGAAGCGTCAGTCTTCTTTCCTTCAACTTGTCCTAGAATATTTCCAGTCTCATCATCAACAATCATATGAACTGTCTTAAACTTACGAGGTTTTTCAGACTTAACATTAGTAATCTTACAAGGAGTAACTTTAGTATTTGAAACTGCAGCTTCAACAGTAATATAACATCCAAGTCCCTCAACAAACTTAGTTTTCTTAGCAAGATATTCTGCACAGAATTGCTTAACAGCAGAATCAGTTATTGCTCCAGTTTGTTTCTTTTTCCAGTTCTTAAATGCCTGAGTTGCATCATAAACAGTCTTAAAAGGTGCATTATCCAATGCTTCACTCTTTGTAGCTCCAGTTACTTCCAATACTCTAAAATTCGTCATTTGTGTCATTTTCAAAAATTTTTAAACATTAAACATTAATTCATTCTTACTTTCTCAAAGGAAAGTAATGCAAATATACATTCTTTTATTTATCTATCAAACTATTTATGCTAAATGTGCTGTTAAAAAATGTTAAATTAGAATGGTAAATAATCTTTTAACAGCTCTACTATTTTAGCTGGAATCTGCTTATCTGATATTCCAAAAGTTGGAAACTCATTACAGTAATACATAAAATCTTCACATACTATTGCTAAACCAATCATAGTTTGTTCAGTAAGTATTTTATAGTCTTTGTCAAGTTTATGTAATGTGTCAAGACATTTCCATTTTGGATGCTTTTCTCTTACTTTATAAGTTAAATAACAAATTAGACTTATTAAAGCGAATTTATTATTTATATTAGTACTAAGGTAAGATAAAGCAAAATAGTTATTATAAATCTCTTCTAATTCCTTATAAGATTTCATATCCAAAATCTTTATATTCAGTTGCTACATAATATGAAACTAATTTGAGTAAATATACAAACTCTTTCCATCCTTTAGCATATTCGGATCTTGTTATAGGCCTTACCTTAGTATAAAAAGAAGGAATAGTAGATACAACAAGATAATTACCTTTAATTGTAGGATTATTTAATCCGTAATATTTACTAGCGCACAATGATAATAACCAAGAATATAAACTAATTTCTCTTGAGTAATGAAACCTTTCTATATTATTATTAAATTCAGAAATAAGTTTACCTATAGTCTTTATATCATTAATGCAAATCTCATTGGATTCTTTATCTATAGTATAATTATCTAGTTTAGATTTAATTCTTAATCCAAATGGTTTACAAAATTCACTATCTATTCTAACATCTAGTAATATAGCTTGCTCATTCTCAGAAATAGGAGTTTCTAAGATTCCATTTGGGTGGAGTAATTTTTGTACTTTATGGTTATTAAATAGTGCTGATACACAATTACAGACTCTCTCACGAGATTTTGAATCTAAGTAAATTAATTCTACATCTTCATTATAAGTCTCCTCATATCGCCTTTTACTATCCCAAAAAGGTATACATTGATTTTTGACATTTTGAATCTTTTTAGTATCCATTTTGTCTTTATAGTAATTAATTGTATCTGAGGCTTTTATAATTTCTTTATCTGTTAAATTATTGTTTATATAAGCACTATATAAAAAATCAGCCATGAATCCCATCTTAGCAGTGGGTCTATCGACTGTATCCACTAATTTAAAGGATTCTGGCTGTAGAGTTAACTGATGTACTGCACTACCAAAAATCAGTACATCACTATACTTATTATGCTTACTTAAACCTTCAAAAAATGCTTGAGGGTCATTATCCTGTTCTGGATTTATTAAAGATAGACGAGAGTTACTTATATAATTAGAATATTTTTCTGAGAAATAAGTACTATCATCTATCTTTTCTAATCGTAGAGTATTTAGAAGTGGAGTTATTTTAATCTTCTGTAACTGTTCTTCGCTTATCAAAATCTTTAAATATTTTAATTACATCGTTAACATCATCAAAGCCCCATCCAGCTTTTCCAGTATGAAATCTTACAAACGTTCCAAATCCAGAATCAGCAGTTTGAAATGTAATAGTCTGTTCGTCTTCTGGATAATCTGTAGTACATTGATCAGCATCTAGCAATTGGCTATAAGTTACAGATATATTTTTTATACATACTGTATCCACACTATCAGAAAAAGAGTCATCTACGAATTTAATCATCAATATTCTTTTTTAATGGTAAAAAATCTATAGTTTTAAAAGTTAGATTTGGATATTTTTTATATAGGTCTTTAACACATTCTACTATAGAACTATATCCATCTTTTAATGTATCTGATTCAATATCAATAGAATCCATCATATAAACCTCACCATTTGTATAATCAGATACTATAATACCAACAGTTTTATTTTCTTGGTATATAATTACAATTCCCTTAAATTCACAATCTATAGCAGCTAGGTCAATCCATTCTTCAGTTTGACTTGGCATTTTTACATTTCTCATTTTATTCAAATTCTAGTAATTTAAAATTATTAAGGTTTTCTATATTATTGTAATCTTTCTAATAAAAATGTTAAATCAGTATCATCTAAAGAGTAATTATTATCTAGATTACAATAAGAAGAATATACTCAGAATCTTACTTCGCCTACTGTAGTATTACAAATAAATACTTGAATATCAGTATCTCTATAACAAAGAATAATTCCTTTTATATCATTTGATACATTCTCAGAATAAATACTGTGACTATTATTTTTAACAATGATGTCTTTAGTTGGTTCCAAAGTCTAATAGCTTTAAATGGTTAACAATATTATTTTCTACCATTAAATATCTAGCTAACTCAATTAAGTTACTAGCTCTACTAGAAGAATCAGTATCTATATTATCACAAAATACCCATTCATTATATGATTCTCCATCTTCATATCTATAATCATGAAAAATAAATCCAACACATTTATTATTTTTATCATAACATAGAATAACTCCTTTAATAGGATTATTTGTATTAAGTAATTCTGCTATTCCTATTTTATCATTAGAGTTATTAAAATCTACAATTATATCTCTCATTTTATTTAACTTTTAAATTCAATTAATTTAAATGAAACATCATCAAAAGCATTTATAAGTTCATCTTCTAAATAAACAAGTGCTTCATAGCCTTCAAACATAGAATTTTCTATATTAATATTTGTCATGAAGCACCATTCAAATTCAGAATAGTGGATTATATTTCCAATAATTTTATCTCCACTTAATACTAGAATAGAGTATGGCAACTCCTTTAAAATAGAATTAATCCTTGTATAACTCTTCATGATACTTTATTTTTTTATAGGAAACATTATCATAGTTACTCTCTAAAGTATTCTCTATGTCTTTAATACATTTACCATAGTACCAAGGATTACCCCCATCTAATGTGTTTATAAAATCCCACATATTAGAATAACCATTATAAGCTATTATACCTATAGCCTCACCATTAGAATAACATATAATTATTCCATTAAAATCATTATTTAAGATCATCGAAATAAATACATTTAAGATTTATATTATCATAAGACTTCTGTAATTCATCAACCAATAAGAATAGGTTATCATCACTAAGAATATCGCTATTATATTCATCACTACAAAGACTTGTAGAGAATACATATAGACCGCTATAATAATTATAAGTAATATATCCAACTATAGAGTCTCCTTGAAATACTAAAAGTATCCCAGGGTAGTACATTATATCTGGAGCACCATAAGTAAACTGATCTAAGTTTATTTCATGATCAAGATCTTTAACAGGAGGTAATATATGCACTATTTTTGTATGATCGTCTAGCATAGTGATTTAAATGTTATATTTATAAATGAGTTATATACTTTAATAATTTCCTCTTCTTGTAAGCTAAATATCCTACCTACCGATCCCCAAGATCTATTATGCTCTGTATCCATTAGTAAACACGGTACTT
>NFYX01000624.1_pt1 | contig 11400 bp, 14 predicted proteins | sample 1092271 | NCBI WGS metagenome assembly NFYX01 (sample SAMN03609883, study PRJNA323583) | gut metagenome | isolation source: feces | host: Rattus norvegicus | place: Denmark: GeoCenter | collected 2013
TGATTGCTAAAGTTGACGAAAGATGTTTACACTTGTTATGAATCAAAAGATAGTTTGAACTACATTAACGAATTCGGCTGCTGTGTTACACAGATTTGCAACAGATTGGGTAAAGACGCTAGTTCATTCTTACAGCTTATTCAAACAAGTGAAAGAATCGGTTAATATTAACAGCCTGTGGGGTAACACTCACAGGCATAAATACATATAATATGGAACATAGTTATTTTAAAATCACTCTTAAACAGGTTAATACAGAAACGGTTTATATGGTACGTTCTGACAAAGTAAGCGAGTTCTTTAACAACAAAATAGACTATCTTTCGGGGGATTGTTCGATAACTGTAAAAGGTAGATTCCCGACGCACAAAGACAGTCGTAAATGGTTTGTAATTTCAACAAAATAAAAGAATATGAAAAAGATTAAGTATTTTAGCCTGTCTGAGTTCTTAAACTCAGCAACAGCAAAACGTCTTAGAATTGACAACACCCCATCTTTTGAGGTAGTGGATAACTTGAATAAGTTAGCCGATTATTTGGACGTTATTCGTGAAAAGGTAGGTAAACCTATTCTTATTTCAAGCGGTTTTAGATGTCCTGTGTTAAATAAGGCTGTAGGGGGTGTTGCTAATAGTCAACACCTAAAAGGTTTGGCGGCTGACTTGATTTGTGCCGATATGGAATCTTTAGAAAAGGTTCTGAGAGAAACAGGCGGTTTTGACCAACTTATTAAAGAACATCGCAAAGGTTCTAAAAGTTTTTGGTATCACGTTTCGGTAGCACCGAGAAACGGCAAACCACGTCAACAGGTTATTATGAATTTAGAAAAGAAATAAGTTATGGAAAAAGGTTTTAAGGTTTTACAGGATTCCATTTCGGTTTCCATTGATAATTTAAAGTTTGTAGCAGAAAACACTACAGGCAATAACGGTTTATTGATTAACTCTGTAATTGATACACTACAGGCACAAAAGAAAGTTATCGAATATCTTTCTAACTGTCTTGAAACAGAAAAGGGCATTAAAAACCGCTGTTTCGATTTCCTTTGCAAGAAAGGTTTAATGAATGAATTTTATAGCAAATAAGAAAAAGGGGCGGTCTTTGTTACCGTCCCTTTTCTTTTATAGATAAACACCGTTTTCAAGTTCTGAAATAATGGTGTTATACTCATCTACCAACAAGTTAACCGTGTCCAAATCTACGTTTTCAAACTGTGCATAGCCTGTTACGTCCCCGATTGTTACTGATTCCTGTGTATTGTTCACAGGTTTATTTACTGTGGTGTTCTGAGTGATAATAACATAAGGTTCTAAACCGTACAAAATTTGTTCGTCCCATTGTGTACCGCCTACAATATTAAGTTCTGTTGTTCCTGTCTTGTAAATAACATCACGTGACAGGGAAAAACTTTCTAACTGAAAGACAACACCATCACAGGACAAAAACGCTACGGCATCACCTGTAATCACGTTCACTTTGAAAGATAGGTTTATTGTTTTGCCGATATATTTACTATCTACGGCAACAAATCCCCGACAGGGAATAAATACCGAAATCTGTGCGTTATAATCTTCTGAATCACCGTTTAAACCTGTTAACGTCACATCGCCAAAGTTAAGCGAAATAACGTCCTTTTCGGGTGTTTGTACCGTTATTCCTGTGTTGTAGTTACCACATCGCAAAAAATCTGTACCCGATACAGGAACGTTTGTGAAAATTCGTTTGATACGGTTTACAAAGATACCCAAATTAACTTCCTCATAGATTCCCTGTGTATCATCTTTTATCTCAAAGAAACGCTGTTTCGAAAATGCGTCCATATTGTCAAGCGTCACACAATAAACGTTTATAGCACCGTAATTTTTGCCTATAGGTGTTATTACACTAGCTACCGCTTTAACGTTTATAGACACACAGGAATCGGGCACAGGGAACGAAATTACACCACCTGTAACACTTATGGTAACGTCTTTCGTTCCATCATTCCAAATAAGATTGCAAGAATCTAGTTTGTAATTTGTGTTCGGTGTAACAGTCAAATTTAAAGTGCTACCTGTTTTAACTGTCTGTGGCTGTGGTGAAACGGTGCAATTTGTCAACTCATAAGTAACAGGAACGTCTTTCTGAGGTGTTTCGGGTGTGAACGTACCTGTAATAGTTACAGTTTCGTTTGTGACAACAGGAACACTAAATGTAGCTATTTTACCGTTAACACTCATTTCCCCTGTTGTTTCCGTTCCACTTTCGTTTTTATAAGAAACTACAGGAACAACCGAATAACTACCATTTGTGTTACCTGTCAACGTAATATCGAAATTTTCACCATTTTGCACATAGGCGGCTGTAGTTCCCGAAACGTTATTTGTTATTGTCAACTCTTTCGGTTTCGGTGTGAACGTTCCATTTATGGTTACTTCTTCGTTTGTATCTACAGGAACACTAAATGTAGCAACGTTACCGTTAACGTTCATAGTTCCGTGCACTCCTTCGTGATATTTGTTTTTATAAGTAACTACAGGTGTAACCGTAAAAGTTCCGTCTGTGTCACCTGTCAACGTAATATCGAAATTTGTATCATTCCGCACATAAACGGCATTCGTGCCCGAAACGTTATTATTTATCTTTAACGTTTTTACTGTAGATGTTCCACCACTAGCTTTTAAGTAACACTGCATTTCGCCTGTGTTTGAACTTCCAAAGCTCATTCGCTTAGAAAAGTATTTGCCATCTGACGTAATACCATCAATATCACCACTAATAACTTTTGCGTTATCACTAGCAGAAACACGTGACAGGTTAAAGTTTGTAATTGATATTGAACCCGATTTCATTCGGGAAATATAGTTATTATTACCGTCCTGTGGCAAAAAATAACAACCGTCAACCGCTTTTCCGCAAAAGTGAATAATATTACCGTCTGTGTCGTAATTTGCACTACTAACTGCTGTAGTAGTACAATTTGTTAAGTGATAATTAATTTTATAACTTGCCATTATTTATTACCTTTTATAGTTACCATAACAATACTACCTGTTTCGTTTAAAAGTTCCTTATTAGGAAAATCCAACTTTCTCACGTTTGGTCTTACATCAACCACGTTTGCACGGTTTGACAGGTATTTATTAACGTTTTCACCCTGTGTTAATATTCCACTACTAGAAAGTATTTTATCTTTGTATGTGAAAAGAACGTCCACTTTCAAACGTACCGTACATAAATCACCGTCTTGCGTCAATTCCTTAACAAAGTAGTAACGGTTTAAACTTTCGATATAAACGTAATTAAACGTAACAGGTGTGCGAGTTCTGAATCTTACTACAGGTGTTAACACGTTAAAACTAGTATTCAACAAACCTGTGTACTCGCTGTTTTCCTGTAACGTCTTGTTTACTTCGTTTGGTTTACCGTCAAAATTGAATGTTTTAATTTTAATCATACCTTAAAAGTTAAAAAGGGTGTTCCCTGTGCTATCAACTACAGGAAAACACCCCAAACAGTTAAACAACCAAATTAGGCAATAAAGAACACCACAAAGTTCTCATTGGTATCATTGAAATAACCGGCATCAAACTTGTAGTAGTTATTGAAAAACTCAGCCTTTGCGTTATAGTTGGTAGTTACTCGCCTATCTAAGTTAGTAACACCGAGCGCATCACGGTCAAACATCACACCGAGCACACCACTCACAGTAACGTTTGCACCACTAGCAGACTTTACGTCAATCTTTGAAACGTGTTCAAAGGCATAGTCCTTACCTGTAGCTTGCCAACTTGCAACAGTCTCAGCCTTTGGCAACAGAACGTTATCTTCGTGGTACGTGTCGGCATACAGGTATGTCTTTGCAGCTGCTGCAAAATCTGACAAAAGAACTGTGTGCAAAACGTCTTTCGGTGTGAAACGTTCCTTACCGCCAACGTTAAACAGGGTTGAAATTGTCTGCAAACGGTCTGAGTACAAACCCATTATATACGCTGCAAAACGAATGAAATCGGGTGTGGTAATCGCTGCGGCTGCTGTAAGGTCTGCTCCTGTCTTATCGTTATACAGTTTCAACAGGTTTACGCATCTAACAGTACTAGCAGAACTGTAGTTAACCTTTTCGTTTGTTGACGCTACCCAACCGAATGCAGCTTTGTCTGCGTCCAAAGTTTCTGCAATCATATTGTTAATTGTACGCATAACAAGCGCATCTGTCTTGATAGTCATAGATTTCTCAACTGCTGAGTAAATCATAGACAGGAAACCGTTCAACTGTGCTGCACTGCTGAAAGATTCCTTAACCTGTCTTTCTGTGATAGAAACAGGAACTTCGAAAGTTACCTTTGAGTTAAAGAACTTAGCAGAAACAGTCGGTTTGTGGAAAACGTCCTGTTTGTACTCTTTACCGTCTGTAAGATTCCACGTGTCGTTTTCCTCAGCCTGTGGAACGTCTGCGGAAATCTTTTCCAAAACAGAACCAAATTCCCACGCATCCATAAGAACGGATGGAACTTTGCCCGAATAAGGTCGGTTTACGAAAACCACTTTGCCGATATGGTTTACAAGTGATTTAACATAGTTGTCAACGGCATTCTGATTAAAGATTTCGTTACCCAAATCGACAACACCTGTGAGGTCGTCCTTAACGATGTCGGTCTTACCGAGAACCTCACCACTTACTGAATTAATAAGCGTATAAATCTGTTTTACTTCCATTTTATATAAAATTTAAGAATTAATAAATATCTAAACTAATTTCTTTTGCAATCTCAGTTACAACCTGTGTTTTAAAGTTGGTCTTTCTGAGATTCATTTCTTTTTGAATAATTTCACTAACAGGTAGGCTAGACGGAACACCGTTCTTAACAGTTGTCTTCGTACCTGTTTCTTGCCTGTTCCCTGTGGAATCTCGCTGCTGTTTCGTGTCATTTCCAAATTCCCCATTATTAAATGTTACACTTGAATCTATAGTGTTATTATTCCCTGTTTCATTAACCGCATTATTTTCTGTAACGGTTTCTTTTGATGTCACAGGGTTTAACACGTCATATTCGTTATTAAACACTTGAATCTGTCTTTGCCATTCGTCAAACTTAACTGTTATGATACCTTTGATAATATCTGTTGCAGTTTCGTTTGTGATAGCGTCAACTAGTTCCCTGTTTCCGTATTTAAAACGCAAATCAATATCAATTATTTTCGGGTCGTCATTCCCGAATATTGATTCATACAAAACAGGAAACATGGGTTTAAAGATTTTATCAAATAAACCGTTTTCAGTTGTAAAAAGTTCTTTAATTTTCATCTTTGTTTTCCTTTTCTTCTGTTTCTTGCGTTTCTTCTGTTTCTTCTGTTTCTGTTTCTGTTTCTTCTGTTTCTTCTGTTTCTTCTGTTTCTGTTTCCGTTTCTTCTGTTTCTTGCGTTTCTTCTGTTTCCTCAGTTTCGTTTTCGGTTACAGGGTCAACGTCTTCCGTTTCTGTGTGTTCGTGCCCATCTTCTGTGGCTTTGAGTAACGACAAATAATTTTCGTGCTCAATTTTCCAACTTGAACCCAAAGTTACGGTTATTTCCGTACCGAACATTTCGTTAACTCGCTTTACACCCTCAACACGTTCTTTTAACATTGAATCGACAAACGGCATTAAAGCGTCTATATTCATTGAAACTTCTTGCGTGTTCAACCGCTCACGTTTCATATTATAGTTTGCGTTCAACCCCAAATCATTAAACAGGCTAGCTTTGTAGTACTGCAAAAGTTCTATTAGCTGCGTTATCTGTTGGTTACTCTGTGTCGGTGGGGTTTGCATATTAACACCTTTGAAAAAGGCATTTTCACCGATAACTGAGAAATCACCGTTCAAAATTTTCTGTAAGAACGTTTCTGCACTCTGTTTCGTCTTGTCATCGCTAGCAGAAATTAACATAGTGATACGTGTTAAAACGCTAGTCATATTTAACGTGATTACTGCGTCTGTGTAAAGAACACCATATTTTCCGATAACAGGGAGAATCGAATCTGCAAACGGTGTGTTATTGATAACGACAATATCGGAATCAATTTTGAACGTTTTATCCAAATTTAACCACGGATTTGCAACGATAAAATCTTTTCCCCTGTAATACGCATCACATTCGCCACCCCTGTTTCCCTGTAGTGCATACAGTTCACCGTCAACCTTTGCAATTCCTACGTTTCCACTTGTTTGCAGAATCTTTTCAAGTTCTACCTGTGGAATTGAATCGGGTAAACCTGTGTACTCAAACATCTTTGATGTCATACAAAGAACTCGCTGAAAGAACGTGTCTAAGGCTGTATCTTTGTCTTTGACCTGTGCTTGATACAAGTTATAAAGATTTTCTTTTTTCATTATTTTACAAGTGTTTTAATTAACGTACAAAGTTCTGTCAACACTTTCGTGTTACTCTGTACTGTTTCATTTAACTTGTCGGTTTCGTTCTGATGTCTTTCGTTCTGCTTTTCCATATAAAAGAAAAGGGCGATACAGACAGCTACAGGAAAACCAACGTTACTTATTAACGATACAATTTCGTTTACTTCCATATAGCAAATTTTAACTTTGTTATTTAATGGTGCAAAGATAAACAAAATATCTTAAACCACCAAATAAAAACAGGGAAAATGTTTCACGTGAAACACTTTTTTCCCTGTCTTAACATATTTTAAGTAATAATGTTACTTCTACTACTTGCCATCAAGTAGTTACGCACAATTTCACCTATTTCATTATTTTGATAAAATACCTTATCTGTTGCGAAATACTTCGTTATCTGAGATTCAACATAACTAGCTGTACTCAGTAATTTGCGCCTGTAGTTTGGTTTTCCGTTCATCTGTAACGAATATATCAAACTGTTTTCTGTATCTTTAATAGGTGTTGTCTTATTGTGGATATACATAAAGTTATTAACACCGTCTTTGTCTTCCACCTGTATGATATTGCCCTGTAAGGTCATTTCGTTAAACTGAATATAGAACACGAAAAGCACATCTTTCGGGGTATATTTTACAGGTAAATGCGGATATACAGCTAGTTCCCATTTACCGCCTGTAATCATCTGCAAATTTTGATTATCGAAACAGAAATATTTGTTACTAGCTTTTTGCTTTACAATAGTACTACAATATTCAACGGCAACGGTAGCACCGTGTTCGCCAAATTTGTAAATGTCAATAGTTCCCTGTTCCATCACCCTTACCTGTTTCAGTCCCATTTCTGTAAAATAAGGGCAAAACTGATTAACGGTGTTACCGAGCATAAACACTTTAACATCGTTTCGCTGTCTGATAATAGTACTCAACAGGTTCATATATAACATAAACTCATCGGGTAAATAATAACGTCTTGTTAAGAACTCATCGAAAACAATAGTAGTTATATTCGGGTAACTGCTAGATTTTTCGTGTTCTTGTTCTGACAGACAGAAACCGAAACAAAACGGTACGTTATCGGGTACACGTTTTTTCGTTTCTGCATCATAGAAAGAAAGAAACCATTTACCCGAAACGTAAAACACTTCGTTAAATTTACCGTCTGTAAGTTCTTCGATAACACCGTTTGAAACGTGGTTTGCAAACAAACTTTCTGCACGTTTGCCCCTTAAATCCTCACGCCATCTGCGGATATACGCCATCTGTTTACCTGTGCGCAAATATTCTTTGATACCGTACAATAATGTAGCATAAGTTTTGCCGTTTGAACGTTCACCAAAGATAACGTTATAATCTGCATTCTTTGCTAATATTCTAGACAAAGAATAAAATTTCGGTGTTTCCACCTTTTCTTTCTTCTGTTTCATATTATTCTTTCTTTAATCTGATTCCCATTAAATAATTAATATACATAACAGACAGGCTTAAAGTGTACCCTGTAGGTTCTAAGTGTACCCCTGTCTTTGTGTCATAAGTTGAAACCGTCCCCAAATAATCGGTAATAGTTCCACTTTGCTCATAGTCCACATAGGTATGGATATTCTTACCTGTTGCAGACGGTGGAATGTCTAAGTAATTGGTGAAAGCGTCAAAGATTCCATCTTCCCCGAATGTTTCTAACATATAAGGGATAGCAGATTTCTTGTTAACACCCGATACCGTCAAACTGTAATCATAGTCCTTACCGTTTACCGTCAACGCTCCTTTTTCCTGTACCATATATCTTTTAGCACCCAAAGTCTTAAAGCGTCTGTATTGCCCCTCATAGTCCCAAACACCCAAAGGTTTTGCGATTCCCTTAATCGTTACAGGTTCAACCTTTTCAAAGGGTATTTTATGAAACTTACAGGCTGCACGCAATTTCTGTTGCGCCAAATCGTTATATGCTTTGAAATACTCTTTGTGTGAATCACCATTTTTTATTTTTACGCTGTCTGTGTCTGAGTATATGTAATCATCGCCGCATTCGGCTATACCTGTAAACAGGTTTCTTCGTGCATAAGCTGTTACATAGATTCCCCACGGATAGAAAAGAAAACGGTTTTTACTGTCATTATATTTATTCAAAACTTCCAAACGTTTTTCGCCTGTCAAGTGTTCAACGTCCCACGTTTCGCCATCACATACAATTTCGTCACGCAAAGGGTTTGTAACACTCATACCATAACAGCTATTTAGCATTTCTTTGCTGTTGAGATATTCCACTTCCTTACCTTTCACACCTTTCAGTTTCGTTTTCATTTCATACAGGTGCAAAATAGATTTTATAAACTCTGTAGGCAAATATTCTTTGCGGTAACAAATCATTTTGCCGATTCTCACAGATTCCCACATATAGAACTGAGAAAACACCCTGTAATCTATTTCAGTAATAGTCATACAGATTTTACTAGCACAAACCAAACGACCGTTATTTTCTGAAACGTTTTCTTTTACGAAACACTTACTAACAGATATTGGGTTTTCATTATCTGATTTTGCAAAGATGTTTGTAAATTCCACATCGAACACACAACAATATTTTGAGGTCATAAACTCAAATTGTTTCATAGACTTGACAGGAACGAAAACCCCTGTGCTCATCGGAAATTTCTCGCTTACCATAACATAGGGGTAACTACTAGTGAAATCGTAACTGTCAACGTTTTCTATTACCTCATCTGTATATTTTGCGTTTGCGTGCGTGAAACCACCCGAAAAGGCTCTTTGTAACATTTCGAATTCTTCGATACCTGTTATATTCAAGTTATGAATTTTATCCAAATACTTAAAGTTTTGAACTGTTTTACCTGTTTCGGGGTCTGTTGTCTTAAAGCACACAGAACGACAATATTTACGTACAAACCCTGTCTTTGTTATCGGTAAATGAGTGATATTTTTATATTGTTCTATTAGTTCCTGTATATAGCACATAACTACTTTAATATCATTCAGACAGTAACCGATTTCTTTTTGCGTTAATGGTGTCTTACTGTGACGTAACAGGCTGTAATCTAAATCACCCACCAACTTTTCACATTTATATTTGTGTAATTGTTCGCCCAACTTTGCAAGTGAATAACCCGACAATAAATAACTGCATCTAAACTCTATTCCGTTTTCCGTGATTCCGTAAATAGGTTTTCTGAGGTCTATTGAAAAAACCTTTTGCCACGTCAATAATTCTCTGAAAAATTGGAACTCATAAGCTAAATTGTGAACGTATATAATAATACGTCTTTTCTCAGACAGGTTTAAAACGTCTGATATTGTATCTAGCATAGTTATAAATTCGTCCCACGTGCGCCCGATAATACAGTAACCGTTTATACCAAATTGCCAAACGTACATCAAAGAACATTTTTCCATTTTGGTTTGCTTACCGCCTAACTTTATGTAACGGTCATAGGTATATGTTTCACCGTCAACGTCACGGTAAAAAGATGTAGTTTCTATATCGAAAGACACAGGAACATTTAAGAACTTTTCGCCCTTATTGTTTCCTGTAAAATTCTTTTCGTTCACAGCCAAAGACAAAACTTTCTGTATGTCCTTTGGTGTGAACGTTTCTGTGTGTAGTGCAAAAGGGATTTTTTTCATTATAAACCAAATTTTTTAAATTCGTCTAATATACGCTTTAACGGCTCATCTGTGCCATAAGAATCAACGTCATTTATGAATGCTTCTGCGTTTGGGTCATTCCCGATTTGCTCTAAGGCATCATCTAATGCATTTTCAATCTTTACCGCATCATCTTCGATTTGGTCTGAAACGTCTTTGGATTCCTGTTCTAGTTCACCTGTAAAGTCTTTATATTGCATTAAATATTGTTCCAAAAAACGCTCATCTGAAACGCTAGCAATTTTACCCATTAACTTGTTTTGCATAAGGGTAAAACTTTTATCGTCCAAATCATAGGCTTTTTTCAAGTGTTCGGCATATTCTTTCGTACCTGTTGCTGTAGATGTCGGCTGTCGTAAAAAAGAAACCGCTTTTGCATATTCTATCTTTAAATCTTCCCAACTGTGACGCATAGAGAATTTAGCAAAACCTTTTATATCACCTTTGTTAAGGGCAACAACAGCAGGCGAAACTATACCCGATTTTTCCACGTTCTGTATGCGTCTGTTTGCCTGTTGAAATACACGTGCAATCTCTTTTCGCAAATAGCTACGTGATTCAACAGCCGTTAATATCTGCTTATCTAGTTGCACTTTGCTAGTAAGTGCAAAAGTTTTGTTTGTAAAACCTATAGGATTCTGTTTTGCCATTTTAAGAAAGATTTAAATTAAACAAAGACAGGGACGAACAAATTTAATTCGCCCGCCCCTGTGAAACCAAACCTATCACACTAACAACTACTTATCCACGAATGTGATACCGTAGCACTTTTTTGCGTGTGATTCATATTCGTAGATAGTGTAACCAACTTTATTCGCTTTGATAGCGTCAACGGCATCACTATTTGCAAGAATCTCGCGTACTGTGTCACCTGTGAACTGTGGTAAGTTAACCAAACGCTTATTTTCAGCGTCAATGATTACAGGCGAATCGCCCAACTGTGATTTATGAACGTACATACCGTTAATCGGGTGCACCACATCACCACCACCGTCTTTCTCGCTGTTGTAGATGTCTGTCAACTTAACGAATGGAAAATCTGTCGTATCAATACCGAAACTTGTCTTATTGAAAGTACTTGCAAAACTAAAACCTTTAGCCATAACTTATAAAATATTTAACGTTAAACTTCGTGTTACCTGTGGTGTGAACTACTTAACTTCGTTCATACCGTTTGCAGCTGCAAACTCATTCAGCCATTTCTTAAAGCGGTTCAACTTTATAACCGCCTTATCATCTTTGGCAACTTCGTTACTTGTCATAAGTGCATTAACTGATGTAATACAGTTAAAAATCAATTCATTAAAATTTTCGTTCATAATTACCTAATTTAAAATGTTAAACTTATATTGTTTCTAAAACTGCTGCAA
>NFYX01003887.1_pt1 | contig 11330 bp, 17 predicted proteins | sample 1092271 | NCBI WGS metagenome assembly NFYX01 (sample SAMN03609883, study PRJNA323583) | gut metagenome | isolation source: feces | host: Rattus norvegicus | place: Denmark: GeoCenter | collected 2013
CGCTGACTTTGCTATTCCTTCTTCTTTAATATTTAATAGTGGGAAGATAAATTCAGTTATAGATAATGCCCTTTTTATATACTCATTACTTATATGCTATGGTAGTGTAGTATATTCTATAAAATTTCGTACATTACGATCATACTATTCCATAGCGTATGTAGCATTTGATTTAGTAGAGCTATAGCTTCTAGGCTCTAATACTACTGCTTTACTTACTTTTCGGTCTTTATTAAATTCTACTTTTACTGGAATTATATTTAGATCAATGTATTTTACATTAAAACCGTTCTATGCTAGAATTGATTTTAAAAATGCTAGCTCATATTTATATTTCTTAACTTTAGAATCAGACCAGTTTTTTATATCAGTTCCTGTAGTTTTTACTAGGTATAAATGTAAAGTTCCATCTTCATCTATAAATAACCAGTCTATATGTCCAAATAACTCTTCATCAAAATTCTTTAATTTTGCTTTTAAAGTTAGATTATATTTACAAATACTATCTGCATAAGAACCTTTATTTCTTTTATATACATTATTTAAGCCAACAAGTAATTCTGTTGCAGCTCTATTAGTCCAATTATCTGGAACATTCATTTTTGATACTATATTATCTATATTCTCCAGATTTAATTTACTTCTCGCCTAATGACTATATGTAACATAGTGTACATACTCTCCCGCTTCTATTATATTATCTTTAAGGGCTAGTTCCTAATCAACTATACTTTCTATTATTTTCTATTCTAGAGGATTCTCTGCATTATTCTTAGCAATTAATTCTTCTATTAATCTTTGTCTATAATCAGACTCATTAAATGGAGTAACTAGAGGAGGTCTCCCGTCTAATGTAGTATAATTGGGATTATCTAGCATTTTTAGTATATCTAATCTTTCTTTAATCTCTAATGATCCATTTTCTAAATTAGACTTTACTAATTTTATTCCTCCAACATTTTTATGTTCTAACTACTCTTCTATTACTTTCTATTTCTAATTAGTACTGAAGATAATATCTGAAACATTTGTACCTAATGAATCTAGGTTATTTAAAATCTATTCAAATAATTGCTCATACGAGAATTTTTTATTATTAATAGTATATATACAATTCATTAACATTCCTCCTTTATATTACCCCCTTCAATTCCTTTCTATATTAAGTTCTAGATCTTTCTATACTATACAGATTTATCTAATGATTCTTTTAACTATTTCTAAGCTATGCTAGCTAAAAAGAATTTCATGTGCTTAGTAAAGTTAGAAAATAATCCATTTATACTTCTTTTAAAAACTGTAGAAAGCTCAAACTGATCTTTAGCATCATCAAATATAGTAGCAATTGCAGTATTTATCTCTGAAGTTATTTCTCCAAAATTAAGATTTCCATCAGTGTCTATTACTGCTTCTTTTCTAAGATAGTCTGATAACATTTTAGCAAATGTTTCTTCTACTATATCTACCTAGGATCTTCCTTTATATATCTTTTTCATTTTATTAAATTGATCTTTTCCTTTATCAGTTTTTAATAGAGCATCCATTAACTACATATATTTAGACATTCCATTTTTTGTAGTTTTTATAACTCCTAATACTAAATGTATATATTCATGGAATAGATCAGAAGTAGAAGCTATAGTAGTATTTATATAAATTTCTCCATTATATATAAAGGCTTTACTATTAAGAGAGTCAACTCCATTTATACCCAACTCGTCTAGTTCTTTTCTTGATACTAAATTTACTTTAACTCCTAGTTTATTAAATAATTTTGATATTGCAGTAAAATACTATACTGTTGGAATTACTGGATTCTATTTTACATCAGTAATATAATCGTCTTTCATTGGAAAGTACGCATAAGTATCTTTATCTATTTTATTTTCAACATAATAAGTTTTAGGTTTACCATTTTTTATGGCTTCTAATTTCTCTTTTGTAGTACCTAGTTCAGATCCTAAAAATAATCCCACTTTTTCTGGAGTATCTAGAATTTCTATAATAGTATCCTTTAATTCTAGAGACTATTCTATAATAGATTCTAATGCGCGCTAATAAGACTCAGAAAAGAATCTATTGCTATTAGCTTTATTTAAATTAAACTAAATATCAGACTTTAATATTGATACTTTAGTTGAAGTTGGAATAGATTTTTTAGATTTAATATGACTACTATCATTAATACTCTAAAAACTTAATCTAAAATCATCTCTTATTATTTTACTATTAATAATTTTATCTATTACAACCTTAGCATCTGTTTTAGAATTATAATATGTTCCAGTATAAGATTCTTTTAAATCAGTTTCTGTAATAAAAAATATACCACTATAATCATAGATATTAAATCCCCTATACTAATCTACTGGTAGTATTTGTATAGTATCCATAGCTATATTAAATCTCTCAAGAATCGTCTAATTATTACGTTTTAAGATTATTGTACGGTCAGTTTTACTACTAAATTTATAGTTAAACCTAGAATCTCCACTAAAAGTAAATAATAGAAATGCTTCAGTTATATCTTCGATATTATCAAACTGTTCAAATTTAAAGTCATTCCTTAGATTTACTATATCCTCATTTTCTGATTTATCAATAACTTCTTTTAATTTACTAATACTATCTATTTTATTCAAATTAATACCAAAGACTTTATATATAATACTATTTAAATCTTTTATATTAATAACCCTTGAATTATTATTAATAGTACTCTCAGATAGTAATATATTTAGAAAATCTAAATCATATTCTATAGGATTAGTTAAATCCCCTCGTAAGTTTGCTATATATTTTCTTAAAAAAGCGCCTATAGAAATTTGCTTTCCATCAATGTCTATAATATTAGAAGACTTACTAAAGAATGTCTTATGAGATAAGTATTCTATAAGTATACCTTTAATATCATCTACTTTTACTACTTTTTGCTCTTTCTTTACTTGTCCATCTTTAGTGGAATATACAGTTTCTTTTCTAGGATTATCTTGATACCATTTAAGTATAGCTTTTAGAATTTTATTATCTGAACTATATTCAATATTTTCAAAAGTACTATTGTTTTGCTTATATATAGCCCACATTACCTATAAATACGCGGCTACTTTTGTGGCATCTGTATGATCTCTTATAATAAAAATCTCCTCTCCATTACTATTAATAACTATATCTTTTAATGTCTCTCCATTAAATTGGATATTTTTAGCATATAGAATTTTAGTATCTTTAAACTCTTCTGGAATCTCAAGATCAAAAATACCCATATCAGCTAATTCAGAAGCTGTAGTATTAGTAACAATTCCTTCTTTTTTAAGAGTATCTATACTAATAGTTTTTTGAATAGTCTCACTTGCATCTTCTATAACTGAATCTATAATCTATTGTAACTATTCTTTATTTAACTTATCTATTAATTTGGAATTAATAAGGTAGTCGTTGTTGTCTCCATCAACAACGACTTTTAACCCATTTATATTATATGTACACTACATTATTTACATGATTTAGTTATAGTTATGTATCCTCTCTGCTATAAGATATTTAATGTCTTAATTATCTAATTATTATCCTTACTTAATAACGGAGAAGTAAGATTTACTATTTCATTAAAAAATACACCTCCAAGAACAAAGTACTATTGGACATTCTACTATCTACTTAAATAATCAGACTCACTTTCTATAGGTTTTCTCTATAGAAAATCATGATCTAGTGTATAACCTTTAGAGTCTTTTCTATAATATTTAGGGCCCTATGGAGTCTTTAATATTACATAAGGCTCGTTACGCTATGCTGTTCCTGATACAATAGGTGCGGCAGATATTAGCATATCTTTAATATTTACTGCTATAGAATTTTCCTAAGTTGCCTCAATAGATGGGTTACTATAATAATCTAATTTTGATACATACTAATGAAACTCAGATAATAGACTATCCTTTAAGTATCTTCCAAATAAAGTATTCATCTTATCAGATCCATATCTATCTTTATTTATAATTAATTCATATAGCATAAATAAATTTTTAAGAGTAGAATTACCTATTTTAATACTATCTAATTTTTCAAAAGCTAACTAGTATTCAGAAAATTTCATCTAACTTTCTGGGCTATCTTTTATAGTAAGCATATTAAGAGGTAGTCCTAATTTTTTAACTTCTTTATCATACTTTGCTCTTAATGATGTTATAAATAGATTGTTCTTTATCTAACTATAATCATCAATGTTTATATAATCCTATCCTCCATTATGTATTAAATTTGGTACAAGTACCTCTTCCATCCAATATTTAAATGTTGCAATACTAGACATAGAATCTAATATCATATGAGTAGATTGTCCTACGTCTTTAAAAGATCCGTCTTCTTTAATTATTTTATCAGAGGCCTTTAATGGTATCTATATATTTTGACTTTTTATAAAGTTATAAACTAAAGCATTATCAACCTACTATAGTAAAGCCTATCGATATGATTCTGGTATATATTCATATCCCTATAGTTTTCTTAATTCTTCTTCTAACATATTTGCTATTTTTGATTTTATAGCAATATTATTAATAGAATACAATATTCCAGAATATATATCTAAAATAGCAGCATACTGAGGTATATGACTTACTATCTCAAATATATTTATTGCTGACTTTATTTTATTATAGCACTCACTTACTGTTTTTCTATATTCTATACTATGTACCCATTTCTCAGGATCAAAATCCCCTCCAAGACTTTTAGTAATTTCGTTCTATACTTTAGAATCAGTAAGTTCTAATCTATCATCAAAATATGATTTAATAGTACTTAGTAGTTTTAATGAATCTGAGCTATTAGTTGGCAATCCCTAATTTAATCCTAATAATTTTCCAAAGTTACTAAACTCATTTGCTCCCTCTAATACTTTAGAAAATTCCTCTAAATCTTCAAGAATACTTAATTTTTTATTAGCTAAATCAATAGTACTTTGATTTAATCCTTTAGTATCACCTTCTGTCACTTTTTTAAGTGTAGTATCATCTATCTCTATATAGATTCCCATCTTTTTAGCTAGATGTTCTATTTGCTAGGTTTTTAACTCTCCTACAATATTTACTAAGTGATTTCTTTTCTTCTAGTCTAATCCTTTTGCTATATCTATTGCTGTCTCTAGCGATATATTATATTTTCCTTCAAATATATTAGGTTCTGTTATTTTATCAATAAAACTTATTACATCAGAAGTCATAAATGCAACCATGTCTTTTACATCAAAACCTAATGTTCCTAAATATAAGTATATTTTAGCTAGTTTACTACCTGCATTAATCTTAGCTAAAATTAACTCCTTAGCATTATCTGTTGCTGCAGACATAAACTAACTATGAGAATCATCAGGCATAATATCAGGAAATAATCTATTACTAAATATAGCTTGTATATTTTCTGGAACTCCTAACATATTTAAATCTGGAAGTCCTGTTAAGTTAATACTTGATATATTCTTATTAAATCTACCTTTAATTCTATTAAATGTAAGATTAAACTTAGCATATTCTACTTTATCTTGATGAGCTTTAATAATGTCATTTATATAATAATGCCACATAAAAGAAGCCTTCATTCCATTAGCTGCTATACCTACAACGTTTTTACCAGTCATATTAGCGTACTACATAAATAATATTGTACTAGGATTAAATGTAGTCATAGAAGTTTGCTAATTAGCTTTAGGACTATCTGAAGCTGCATCTCTATAATCTACCATTTCAACTGGTGTATACGCACCAATTAAATTAGAAGGATGAGAAATAGTACTTTGTATATGTGAAGATATAAAGTTTTTACTAATTTCACTAGTCTGACTAATAGGAAGGCTAGTATTATAATGACTCTATAATCTATTAAATATACTAGGACTAGTAAATCGAACTATAGCTATTCCGTCCTTTTTTACTTTCTCAACTTCTTTTATAGCACTAATATATATTTTAATTCTTTCTATCTTTAGTTTATTCGCTAATTCACGATCTTCTGAATCTAATTCTTTTATCCTTCTATTTATCTCATCTAATAGTGTTGAGTGTTTATCTAAATCGATTATATCATTAGATTCTATTCTATCGAGTAACTCTTTATAATACTATGGGTTAATTCCATTTTCTATATTCTCTTTAAATTTACTTTTAGTAGCATTAGTGTAATTTATTAACTTAGTTTTACTAGGCATTGGTATAGATTCAGATGCCTAAAGAGCCTCTATTGATGAGTAATCAAATAAATTACTCCATCCTATATATTTACCATTAGATGTGAAACTTAATCCCATTACATATCCTTTATCAATATCCAGGTTATCTTATATTTTTCAATATAAACTCGACTATATCATCACTTTTATTAAAGTGTCTCGCACTTAGAATCAACATTTTGTTGAGCAATAAATTCTTCTTTAGTAAACTTATCTCTTATTTTATATAATAAAGAAGGAACTTGTTTTATATAAGGTTTAACAATTTTGATAAATTTATCAGAATCATTATTAGTTCTAGCAGCTAAAGAGTATAATTTAGATTTTTATAAAATGGTCTAAATTCTATATCCAATCTTTCTTTAAAATATTTTATCATCATATCACAAGTATTTTTATCTACACAAGTAGAAATTCTTATATTTCTTTGAATAGATCCTTTGCGTTGTTCTGATTCGTTTATATTTATAAATCCATATACTATATTGCTATACCTTGTTCGTCTAACCAATTTAATAATCTTCTAGTAAAAGTCTTTTTAGGAATATATATTGAATGTCTTAATGCTTTAATAGTAGAATATAAAGACATTTAGGAATATAAGACACCTTTTCCTTCATTATATCCACAAGTAGAAGTATATTCTTTTATTCCATTATTTTTTATTCCTAAATTATTTAATAATTATACTTTCTATTCTAAATATTCTCTTTGTTTAATATAATGAGAAAGTTTAAATACATAATTACTAGAAATAGTCCCTCCAATTAAAAGAGAAATTAATAATCTTTTTTGTTCTTTATTAAGTAACTTTTGAATTTTTCTTGCCATTTATTTAATATTTTTAAGTCAAACATTAAATAAAAGTTCTACTCCCTTATGGGATAGTCTGTGAACTTTTATCCTAGTAAGTATAATAATCTGTTTATTAACTTACAAATCATTTTAATAAAAATTTATCTAGGACACTTAGCTGCGGATTGTCCAATCTTATTTACTTTTTACTATACCAATAGTAGTTAATTATTGCCATTAGATATATTTCTACTCTAATTTAGTATAAATAAGCTTAAGGATATTCCCGCAATTCACGAGATTTAATGATTACAATAATTTTTTATTCAACTAACAGCTGAAAGGGTAAATTTTTACTTTACCTGGGCGTAAAGCCTATAATCAGAACCCTATAACCACGTCTACCATGTAGGAACATATATTTGACCAGTAGACTCTCCTGTAAACCCAATATTCTTCATCTACATAAAAGATTGATGTGTTTGTGCTGGAATACGAGATACAGTAAAGTATCTAGACTTCTAGAATGATACCTATTTAATGTGATTCTATTTCTATGCGTACTCATTATATAGTTTTCTCTATTTAAGAGAAATAAACTCATCTTTTGACTAAAGTTTTGTATCAAGCTAACTTTTAACTCCTATTAGAAACTCTTGTAATGGTTTATCATACTCTATATAATCACAAAAATACTTACCAGAATTAGACTTAGATCTAAGTAATTTACTAATTAGTTCTGCAGATTTTCTATTAAGTTTATTATTAACTATAACTCCATCATAACTATCTGAGTTATACACATCAGCTAGTAGTTTAGATATAAACTTATTCTAGTCCTAAGCGAACTTATTTTCCTAGCTATAGTATTCTATATCCCCAGATTCATTCTTATAAGCTCTCTAGGCTTCAGTATACTCTATATGATCTATACATTTAGCAATATTATCCTTATTAATATTATATAAAGTATAAGTTACTATTTCTCCATTAATAGTTTCTGTAACTTCTCGTCTAGATATAAATTCAATATAAAGTAATACTCTTTGATTACCGTTTTTATCTTTATCTAATATATAGTCTTTCTAATTCTTAACTGGTTTACCGTCTTTTACAAACTTATTCTAAATCTAATCAAATGTAACTCCATCAGCTACAATTTCTCTCCCCACCTCAAATAGCCTTATATTATCTGAATCTGTAGCATACACTCTATTTACAATCTATGGAGTATCCTTAGAATAATTAACTCCTTCTTTTCTTTTATATGCTACTTTATTAATACTAGACCATTCTTTAAGATAGGAATTAAAGTCATCAGTATTTCTAGCAATTGGTCTAAATGTAATATAAGTATCTCTTTTATTACCCCTAGCAAATTTCAGATCATAATTAGTAGACTCTATTAGTTCTAGTTTTGTAGTTATATCAGTTTGTCTATGTAACACATCTATCATAGACTCTCCATCCTATATTCCAAATATAGACTAATAGATATTAGAAGCTATACATTCAGCTGGTTCTACATTTAAATCATATATTTGTACTTCTTTACCATTAATAACTGCTATTCCTTTATCTAAATTAACATGAGCATCTTGTAATCTTATTTGCCTTTTTAGCTTTGAAATTTTCTATTTCTTATCCTCATTAGATAATCCGCTAGTTTGTATTTCATATATACCTAGTATCTAATCTTTAGCCTAATCTAGATCGAATATATTTCCTATTTTTTCCTATCCATCTACTTTATACTTAAATGTTATTTTAGATGGAGCTAGATTTCTAGATCTAGTTATATCTTTTGTATAATAAACTGGATTAACAGAAATAATTCCATTATTATTTGTAAATATATCAGAAGTTTGTATAGATATTGGCTAATTACTCTCATCTATAATATTTATCTATTTACCTTGTAAAATAATTCCTGCTACTTTGTAAAGATTAGCATCAGACTGTATAACAGTGAGAGTATTACCATTAATTCTCATCTAATTATTACCTAATATTATAGTATCTCCTTCAGTAATAATATTAATATCTTTATATAAATACTATGCTAATTTTACTGGATCTTTAAATGAGTAATACGTAATAGGATCATCTATAGTTATTCTAGATGTAGTTCCAAAATGATTAATTATTATATTATCAGTAGGAATAAAAGAATCCATATTAGTATAGCTTTCTACCTATTTCTATTTACTATCAAGAAATAACTATACTAAAGTCTTATTATATGTATTTTGATCAGTAATATCTTTTAGTCTAGAATCATTTATTATTTCTGGATTAAGCGATGCTTCTTTTAGTATATCATCAAACTAATAAGGACAGGATTCTCCAGGAATATCATATACCATAGTAAATCCGTATGATGGTACTAGTGGCATTCCTAATCCTGGGTATTTACGTTTAATAGACTTTTTATTTATAATAGCAGCCATTGTAGAAAATATCTAGGAATAGATATTATTATCACTAAATGGCATTTTTAATTTATCATCTTCATGATTAGAGTGTAAATTAAATTGCTATTTTATAATATTAACTATTTCCTATCCTAATCCCGCTTCATTTTTTCCTGATTTAATATTTGACTCAATTGTACGAAATACCATATCGTATAGAGGAGATTTATCATAAAACTCACTATTAAGAAACTATTTTACAGCATCTAACTCTACAGAAGAAGCATTTAATGCTGTGATAGCTAGTTCTTCATATATATCATTTATTGAATCATGAATATATCCTCTAACATCCAAGGAACTAATAACCTAGCTAGGCTCAGTCATTTCAGAATTATCTGAATCATGATCAGTATCTTGCTATTTACCATAAGTATTAGTATCTATATACATTGTATACAGCTCTTCATCATTAAAATACTTTTCAGATTCATTGATATTTCCAGCCCCATTTTTAACTGCAGTATTATTAATTACTTCAGCAATAAGCATATATTTTAATGGCTGAATATACTCTCCAGTTTCTCTATCCTAAAATATTACATAATTTATAAAATTTACAACACAGTTATTAGATGCTTCTGAATATTGTAATAAATCATCCTTTAATGACATTGACCATATTCCACCTAGTGCGGTATGTAACTCATATAGTGAGTCAATAGTGTGTAATCCGCCTAATAATCGTTCTGAAGGTATATGTTCTCCAATATCTGTGAAGTAATGGTATACTCTAATAGTTAAGTTGTTAATATGTGTTCCAGACTAGTCAACTTGTACTTCATCAGTATAATAAACTCCATTTTCTCTTCCAAAGTCTACTATTTCTCTATACTCATTTTTATTTTTATAAAATAATCTATTTTCAGGATAAGTTTTCTATTCTAATATATCTAAACTAAAATAAATCTTATGACTATCGCCTATCTTGAATCCATTTATAAGATCAATGTTCCCATGCCAGCGTTGGTTGTGCATTTTTTTAAATAACTTTTGCATGTCTATGCCATTCATAGAACCTTGTAACTAATTACCAACGCTCTATCTCATCCACTAATTTGTAATAGCAAATGTAGCATATTTAAAGAGAGTGGCTGTTCCAAATCTATCATCAAGTGAGTGTTGTATTGGCTTTTTTACAATTCCACACTCATTTGGGCCAAGAGACTTATTTTCTAATATAGACCATAATGGACTTAGTAATGCAGATCCATCGTGTACCTCTAGATCGTCTTTACTAGTTCCATCAAATCCAAATACTCTAGAGGTAATATCTCTTATACATGCTACTTTCATAGTATCTGGTATTCCATCTAAGCTAGGGCTTATTTTAGTTAAAGATGCGGAATAGATAACATTTCTTTTAAATTGAGCTAATTGAGCTTGGTTCTCTAAAGAGTATATATACTCATCATATATAGTACTTAATGTATTCTTTAAAGCTCCTTTAGCAGATTTAATTACTTGAGCTAGATCAAAGAATGTACTAATTGGTAAATCTTTAATTTTATCAAATTCTGAGATATTTAACCCCTAAGATAGTATCTCACTTAAGTTTATACTCTTAAATGATTTAACATGATGATTTATTTCTGATCCAGTAGTTCCATAACGTAAATTATTAGCTATTAATGTCTATATATAAAAGTAAGATTCTAATATTGGATTTAACTTAAATTCAACCTTAGGATCAATATCTTCATATATTATTTTATTTCCTTTCTAATCTACTAATACTAAATACCTATCTTCTCCAACAAATCTAGTCCAATCATTTATTGATAATCCTAATATCTTAAAGATTTTTTCAATCTAATCAGTAACTTTTACAG
>NFYX01007022.1_pt1 | contig 11234 bp, 8 predicted proteins | sample 1092271 | NCBI WGS metagenome assembly NFYX01 (sample SAMN03609883, study PRJNA323583) | gut metagenome | isolation source: feces | host: Rattus norvegicus | place: Denmark: GeoCenter | collected 2013
GAGAAGGGTCAGGTCGTATCGGATAACTTCTACCTGCGTGGCGTAGAGGAGGGCAACTACCAGGCGTTGCGCGAGCTGCCGAAGGTAACCCTGCGGTCCGACGTGACCACTAACAAGGGGAACGACGGTACTTGGACCGCCACCGCCACCTTAGAGAATACCTCATCCACCCCGGCCTTGATGATCCGCGTGAACGTCGTAGGCGAGAAGGATGGCGAGCAATTCCTCCCGATGTTCTACAGCGACAACTACTTCTCCCTGCTTCCGGGCGAGAAGAAAGAGATCCGCGTCCATTGGAAGGATGTCGATACGAGAGGCGAGATGCCGAAGGTGGTCATCTCCGGTTATAACGTAAATTAATCGGCGTAGGCTGATAGCAATATGAGAAGCGGCCTTGCCAATATCCATTGAAGGATTTGGCAGGCCGTTTTTCTATTTATCAAAAGAAAGCTTATCAGAAGAATATTAGAATCTTAAAGCAGGATTCTAATTAAATTCCTATCTTTGGAGCATTGTCTAACACTATAAACTTATTTGCCTATGAACAAGAAACTATTTTTTATCTGTAGTGTCTTCCTGTTGGCGATCGTGCCGCTGCTGACGGGATGCGATAAGGACGATGAGGAAGAAGATCTGATCGTTTTGGAAAACTTCGAGAATGCGGAAAACGTAGCAGGGGAGAAGATTCTTTATGAGCTGGAGGATGTGCCGGCGTACATCTATTATTATTATCCTACACGTGTAAGTATTACCTTATGGCAAGATAGTGTCAGCCCCAATATTCCCCGCCATATAGATATTCTTAATAAAGATTGGTGTGCGGAAATTTTACCCCGTTACTCAAAGGTACGTGTGCCCTTATCAATCACCAATGTTGTATATTATACATTGTCTGATAACTTTTCGATGGATATGACCTTATATCCTATTTATAAAGGATATTTGAAAGATTTAGAAGTCATCGAGTTATTTGATTGGTGATAGTCGAAGGAATAAATAGAGAGATAAAAACAATTGGTCTACTATTTAAACATAATTATTATGGATCAACCGCTACTGCGTCCGGTGCCGAGGAGAGCTTCAAGATCTCTCTCAAATAACGTGTAAGCGCCACCCGGCACGTTCGCGTGAAGCCGGAAACGCCGTTCTATTCCTTCAAACCGGTCGAAAAGTAGCAAGATACGTCGTATCTTCCTCCAAAACGATCAAAAAGTGGCAAGATACGTCGTTCTATTCCTCCAAAACGGTCAAAAAGTAGCAAGATACGCCGTATCTTCCTCCAAAACGGTCCGTTTGAAGGTATTGATTCAAGTTTCCTGTCCCAAATAGACCTGTTTGAAGGAAAAAACTCTGTTTCTGGATACTTTTAGAGGCGAAGCAAGCTATAATCAGAAGTTTTTTATATATTCATGGTCGGAATGGATCCGAAAACATGGATCCACATCATTAAAACATTTAATGCCATGAAAGAAATTTCAAAGATCACTCTGGAGCGCATGAACAATGGCGCGCATTTTCTTTACGTCAGCAACATCCTGGAGCGTGCCGAGGCCGACTCTACCGTGAAAACCAAGGCAGCCGCGCAGGTGACCGCGCTGAAGTCCGCCGTGACGCAGGAGGATGCGGATCTGAAGATCTCGCAGAAGAGCTTGCTTACCGATGACATCGCGAAGGCGGATGCCGAGCGCGACGCGTTCTATAGCGGATTAAAGCGGGTGGTGCAGGGCTACCGCAACTTCCCGGACGCCGATATCGCCCAGGCCGCCAAGGTGCTCGCCCAGCTTATCAAGGATTACGGCATCCATCCGCAGATGCAGCTCGACCGCGAGAGCGGTATGCTGATGAACTTCATCGCCGATCTGGAAGGGAAATACAAGGCGGAGGTGGAGAAGCTGAAGCTGACCGCGTTTGTCACGAACCTGAAGGAGGCGAACGAGCGGGTACGTACGCTTACCGCCAGTCGCACGGACGAGCGTATGACACTCACGGTGGGCGCGCTGAAAGCCTCACGCAAGGCCTCGGACGAGGCGTACCGCATGTTGGTGAAGATGGTCAACGCCTTGGCGCTCGTGGAGGGCGAGACGGCTTACGCGAACTTCATCGACTACGTGAACACGGAGATCACGCATTACAAGCGCGAGGTGCTGGGACAAAAGGCTCCCGCGACGGAACCGAAACCGGAACCGGGCGATGATACCGATGAGGGGGATTCGGAATCGCCGGATGAGATCTGACAAGGAGTGATCCGTTCATAGAAAATCCCTTCCGTACGATCACCTGTACGGAGGGGATTTCAATACTAATTTTGCGGGATGATGGAAAAGAGTCTTCATAGTCTTGAATCGCGGGTGGAAACGACGTATTTGTCCGTTCCGTCTAAGACCATTCTTCTGAAAGAAGGAGAGGTCGCGGGGAAACTCTACTGGATAGAGAAGGGCTGCCTGCGGCTGTTCTTCTATGATGAGGGAAAGGAGATCACTTTCCAGTTCTTCTTTGAGGGAGATTTCGTGGCCTCATTCGACAGTCTCTATCAACGTACACCGAGCCTTTTCTACCTCGAAAGCATCGAACCGACCGAAGTCCGGGTCATTGAGAGGGATGATTTCTATGATCTCATTGAGCATAGTCCCTCGTTGAGGCAGCGGTATGAGGAAAAGCTCATCGACCGTTTCCATACCTACCAGCAGCTGTTCTTGTCACGGATAAAGAATACCCCGCGGCAACGGTATGAGGAGCTGCTGAGAGAGCATCCGGATATTATCCGGCGGGTTCCGCAACATTATATAGCCTCTTTTCTCGGGATTACCTCCGTCTCATTGTCCCGGATAAGGAACCGCCGTTGAGCTTCGTTTCTTTACAATTGTTATCGTCCGCTAGGAAGCGGACGGGTTAACTTTGCGGCAAGATATAAGGAAGAAGCATGAAAACGATTTTTGTCATCGACTGGGTACTCATTCCCTCATTCATTTTCTCGGTAGTGACGGGTATCGGGCTGCATGTCGCCGGACATGGAAGTTGCCAGGAAAGCTGGCAGGATTGGGCGGTAGCGCATGTCATCGCCAGCTCCCTGTTTACGATATGCGTCCTCGCCCATATCAAGAGCCATCGGGGATGGTATAAGAGCCTGTTTCGGAATGGAGCGGGCCGTAAGAGCCGTGTTACCGTGGTAGTCTCCATCTTGTTCGCTTTGGTTACCTTGACGGGATATGGGCTTTTGGGGATACAGGGCGGCAGTTCCGGAATAGGATTGTGGCATTACCGTATGGGGCTGTTGTCATTGATCCTGTTCGGTGGGCACGTCATGAGGCGATTGTCTGTTTTGCGCGGTCGATCAACAACCATTTCCAGATAGGAATCACTTCGATTGCCAAGCCGTCTTCTGATAAGCTCATTTCCTCATCGTGAGTGATGATAAAGGCTTTTTCGATAGGAAACGCTTCCGATATCTTACGTAAGGCCTTGACCTCACGCTCACGGGTTTCCGGATCATCAATGCTATACGATACCTGTATGGCCGTTTTTACGTCGGGGAGGTAGAAATCTACCTCAATTCCTTTATTATAAAAGAATACCCCATCTTCTTCGCCCGTCCGATATTGCCTGATCAGGTTTATCGCCACGATATTCTCCAACAGTTTGCTCTCTGCGTCTAACAGGAAGTTATTAAGCAATCCATTGTCGTAATAATACCGTTTGCAACTATTCATTCGCTCTGCCAAGGAATCCGTGAAATTAGGGATGTTGAACGTTAGATATACTTCGTTCATATAACTTAAATAATCGGCTAACGTGTTACGGCCTACGCTACTTCCCGAAGATTTTATGATATTCAATAACCGGGTCTGGGTAGTCGGTTGCATGACACTTTCCGCTATTTTTTTAGCGAGCAGCCGGATGGCATTTCCATTGCGGATCTCATTGTGGGCTATGATATCTCCCAAGAGGATCTTTTGATAGAGCGAGTTGATCCATTCCCGTTTATCACCTAAGGAGAAGGTCTCGGCAAATCCCCCGAAATGGAAGTAAGTATCGAACAACTTGATGACTTTCAGCCGTAACTCGGAATCGAATTCCCAATTCTTCTTTAATTCAATGGAATGATAGCGTAAATATTCGGCGAAAGAGAAGGGAAATACCTCACGTATGATATATCGTCCTCCCAATGTAGTGGCTATTTCCTTACTAAGCATTTTAGCGTTGCTTCCGGTGATAAATACCCTGTACTTGGAGTCGGCCAGGCGGCGGGCAAACTTTTCCCATCCATCGATGTTTTGTATCTCATCGAGATATATAAGTGGCTTGCGGTTATCGTACATCTCGGCATAACATTCTAATAGAATCCCTAACTCGGAGGCCTTGATCGAAGAGATACGTTCGTCCTCGAAATTGATATAGAGACAATCTTCGATGGTGTTCTTACCCGATTTTATACGATGGTGTATATCTTGATACATCTGATAGGATTTACCCGCACGACGGATGCCTACTAATACATAGTTCCCGTTTTCTTCGAAAGAAATGGGTCTCTCTATGAGTCGTATCTCGCTGATTTCCCTTTGACGCTCGGCGATAATCGCTTTAATGATCCTTTTTTCCATATCATTGCTCTGTATATAGTGCAAAGATAGTGTTTTTTTGCACTGTATATAGAGCAATAACGGCTATTTCCTACAACTTGATATAAATCCTCTTCTTATAAAGATGAGGGAAATAGGGATTGGGCGAACCATTTGTATATTCAATTTATTTACGTACTTTTGTTACCGCCGTAACCGTTACGGTGGTAACAAAAGAGAATTTTTGACACTTTGTAAACGGAACTCCCGGAGAATCGATTTTTCCGGGTCAATGTGCGGCCTGTCACCAAATATGCGAGAAAAAAATCAGCAATCCATTCATTGATAGTACTATACCGAAAAACGGCCTTTCCTTCCAGCGAAAATAATTCATCTTAATTCATATTCGCTGCCCTTTTGGGTCGATTTTTGGGGGGTATGACTGGGTTATAACCGGGTTACAATGCCCATTCACGACTACTCACGATCCAGTCCGCGACTACTTACGATGCCCAACGGCAGTATCGGCGTTGCCTAATGCGACTATACATGTAGGCTTTTGCCGCCTTTCGTGCCTAAAAATGGAGATATTTGCACCCCAAAGAGCGTTTTATCGCTCCTTCCGCCCTCTATTTGGGTCGTTCCGTGAAAAGGCTCTGTTACGATGAGGGGACAAATGGAAGCATAAAGAAAGGGATAAATCAATTTTAGTGTCTTATCGAAAACAGGAATCCTCTCTTAAAATGGTATGGAATGAACGAGTAGAAGGGGCTGTTTTCGACTCGTTGTGTACTGTCTTCGCAGTATGGAGGCCATGGATGAAGGATGGAATTTTTCCTTTCCTTTTCTTTTATGTAACATATAGTTTTATATCTTTGCAAACACGGAAACAAAGGAATATCACTTGCGTGATGAAGTCTTAAGACTGGAATCGCATACTCTAATCTTTGTCGAGTACATTTACCAAATAAAGAATCAAATATCCAACAAAGTATGATTAGAGAAAGACAAATAGAAGAAAATTTTATCAATAAACTGATAGAGTTGAAGTATAACTATCGTCCGGATATTTGTGACAGATATGCGTTGGAACGTAACTTCCGGGAGAAGTTTGAGCGGCTGAATCGTATTCATCTTTCCGATTCGGAGTTTACACGGTTGTTGGAAGACATCATGGATTCCGATGTATATGTTTCTTCCAAAAGGTTGCGTGAGCGCAATACATTTTTCCGGGAGGATGGTACGCCGCTGCAATATACTTTGGTTAATATAAAAGACTGGTGCAAGAATGATTATGAGGTGGTACGCCAGTTGCGTGTCAATACCCGTAACAGTTTCCAGCGGTATGATGTCATGTTGCTGGTTAACGGTCTACCACTTGTGCAGATAGAGCTTAAGACACTTGAGGTCAGTCCACGACGGGCTATGCAGCAGATTGTGGACTATAAGAATGACGTGGGCAATGGGTATACCAATTCCTTGCTTTGCTTCATTCAGGTGTTTATCGTGAGCAATCAGACAAACACTTATTACTTTGCCAATAACAATAACCAGCATTTTAATTTCAATGCCGATGAGAATTTCCTGCCGATATATCGATGGGCGGATGAAAATAACAAGAAAATAAACGGACTTGATGCCTTTGCGGAAGCCTTTCTTCCTAAGTGCAGATTGGGAGAGATGATAAGCCGTTATATGGTGCTTGTGGCCAGTGAGCAAAAAGTGCTGATGATGCGCCCGTATCAGATTTATGCGGTCAAGGCAATCGTAAAATGTATAGAGGAGAATCGGGGTAACGGTTATATATGGCATACAACGGGAAGTGGTAAAACACTTACTTCTTTTAAGACTGCCACATTATTGAAAGACAATCCTGATATTGCAAAGTGCCTGTTTGTCGTAGACAGAAAAGACCTTGACCGGCAGACACGCGAAGAATTCAATAAGTTCCAGGAAAACTGTGTGGAGGAAAATACGAACACAGATTCTCTTGTACGCAGGATGTTGTCGGAGGACTATAAAGACAAGATTATCGTCACCACCATCCAGAAGTTAGGAATAGCGTTAGACCCGCAAAACCGAAAGAACTATCAGGAGGAATTAGAGGATTTGCGGGACGAAAGGATCGTCTTTATCTTCGATGAGTGCCATCGCTCTCAGTTTGGCGAGAATCATAAAGCCATCAAGGAGTTCTTTCCCAAAGCGCAACTTTTCGGCTTTACGGGTACTCCTATATTTGACAAGAATGCCACATACGTGCAGGCAACGGGAGAAGAGGGGCATTATAAGACAACGGTGGATATATTCCAGAAGGAATTGCATTCCTATACGATAACGAATGCCATAGATGATAAGAATGTATTGCGTTTCCATATTGACTATTTCAAGCCGGATGAGAACGGGGAGCAGATGGTCGGCGGAAAGATAAAGAAGCAAGCCGTTGTCGATGCCGTTTTAAACAAGCATCGGGCGGCCACCAGTGATATGCGGTTTAATGCTTTACTTGCCACCGGCTCCATCAATGAGGCAATTGAATATTATAATCTGTTCAAAAGAGAACAGGATAGGCGGTTCGAGGAAAATGAGAATTATGTCAAACTGAATATCGCTTGTGTATTCTCACCACCGGCGGAAGGCGACAAGGATATCATGCAGATTCAGGAGGATTTGCATCAGGAACGTTTGGATAATGAACAGAATCCGGATGAAAAGAAAAGGGCTCTTAAAGAGATTATCGGTGATTATAATAAGCAATACGGAACAAATCATTCTATAGCGGAGTTTGACGCATATTATCAGGATGTACAGCAGCGGATAAAGGATCAGAAATATACCAACAAAGACTATCCGCATCATAACAAGATAGATATAACCATCGTGGTGGATATGTTGCTTACAGGTTTTGACTCCAAGTATCTGAACACATTGTATGTAGATAAGAATCTGAAATGGCATGGACTGGTGCAGGCGTTTTCACGTACAAACCGTATCTTGAATGATACGAAACCTTACGGCAATATCCTTGATTTCCGTGGGCAACAAGCGACCGTGGATGAGGCGATCGTATTGTTTTCCGGAGAGAAAGATGAAAGGGCACGGCAAGTGTGGCTTGTGGAACCTGCTTCTGCCATTATGAAGAAATATAATGATGCCGTCAAAAGTCTACGTGAATTCATGAATCTACATGATTTGGAGTTTAGTGCGGAAGAGGTGGCAAATCTGAGAGGAGACGAGGCCAAGGCCGGTTTCATTAATCATTTTAAGGAAGTACAAAGGTATAAGACCCAATTGAGCCAGTATACGGATCTTATCGATACAGAAAGTGATAAATCGAGTATCGTCAGTGGGCCAGTGGCATCTTATGGTTTTACCGATAATGACTTGGCTGCGTTTCGTGGTGCCTATCTGGATTTGGCGAAGGAACTTCGGGACAGACGTCAGAGAAAGAGTGACGCTGTATCCGATACGATAGATGATTTGGACTTTGAGTTTGTACTGTTTGCCTCGGCCATTATCGACTATGACTATATCATGGAACTGATCGCACGCTATTACAGTGGCGTTCCGTCCATGCAGAAGATGACAAAAGAGCAGTTGATAAATCTGATTTGCTCCAGTTCCAACATGCTTGATGAGCGTGACGATATCATAGCCTTTATAAACAATCACGATGCTGACAGCTTGAACGGAAAGACCGTACAGGAAATCAAGGAGGAATATGAGGTGTTTAAGACTGAGAAATATGCTGCCGAACTTTCAAATATAGCAGATGCCCATAAGCTGAACATTGTCTCACTGCAACAGTTTGTCAACGATATCGTTGGTCGGAAAATATTTGATGGCGAGAAGCTGAATGAGTTGCTTGAACCGCTGGAGCTTGGATGGAAAGCACGTGCAAAAGAAGAAGTGGCATTAATGAATGACCTAATGTCGTTATTGAAGAAGATGGCGGCAGGGCAGGAGATATCGGGGTTGTCGGCGTATGAAGAATGATATGGCAAATAGCTCAAAGGAGGGAGCAGGTAAGAAAAGACTTGTTCCGGAATTGCGTTTCCCGGAATTTGAGAGAGAGGGGGAATGGGAAGAAAAAACATTAGGAGGTGTATGTAAGATTGGGAATGGTAAAGATTATAAACATCTCAATAAAGGTAATGTTCCCGTTTATGGATCTGGCGGATATATGACATCTGTTGATGATTTTTTATATGATGGAGATAGTGTTTGTATAGGAAGAAAGGGAACTATTGATAAGCCTATTTTTCTTACGGGTAAATTTTGGACTGTGGATACGTTGTTTTATACACATTCATTTTGTAGCTGTATTCCAAAATTCTTGTATTTTGTTTTTTTACAAATCGATTGGTTTAAATATAATGAAGCGGGTGGAGTTCCAAGCCTATCAAAAAGAACAATAGAGAATATAAATATTTTAATTCCCACAAATAAAAAAGGACAACAAAATGAACAGCAAAAAATCGTAAACTGTCTTTCATCAATAGACGAAGAAATCTCTGCTATAAAAAAAAAGGTGGAGCAATTGAAGGCGCACAAGAAAGGCCTTATGCAGAAACTTTTCCCTGTTCAAGGAAAGTTATTACCAGAAGTTCGTTTTACGGAATTTGAGAAGGAAAGGGAATGGGAAGAAGAACCACTTGGATGTTGCTATAAGTTAAGAGGAGGATATGCATTTAAAAGTGCAAAGTTTCAAAATAAAGGTATTCCAATTGTCCGAATTTCAAATATACCAACAGATTCTTTATATATTGATTTATCTGATTGTGTTTATTATGAGGATATTCTTGATAATAAAGATTTCTTTATTAAGAATGGTGATTTATTGCTTGCTATGTCAGGAGCTACAACAGGTAAAACTGCAATATATAATCAAAAAGAACCCGCATATTTAAATCAACGAGTTGGAGTTTTCAGATCAATAAAATCTACCAACTGTTATTCTTTTTTATGTCAATGGGTAAAAACCTGTAATTATAATGAACAATTAGGCCGTTTATTGACTGCAGGGGCTCAACCTAATATATCATCTGCTGATGTTGAAACTTTGATTTTACAATATCCAAAGAATCCTGACGAACAGCAAAAAATAGCAGAATGTCTTTCATCATTAGATGAACTGATCAATCTATATGAAAACAAAGGAACTTTGCTGGAACAACATAAAAAGGGATTGATGCAACAGCTATTTCCTAAACTATAAAAAAGGAGAAATATGGAATTACGAGATATCGCCAAAGATATTAAAGATGCAAGAGAAAAGATATTTCTCGTGTATGCATTTAACGCCACAGGCAAGACAAGACTTTCTGTGGAATATAAAGAACTGTGTAGGAACGAGCAGCATAAACAGACCGGAGTCTATTATAACGCTTTCAGTGAAGACCTTTTCGTATGGAATAATGATATAGAGAATGCGGAGGAAAACATCCGTATGCGGATTGTCAAAAGTAGTTTGAACGAACTGCATTCCTATATCAATGAGACAAAAATCCGGGAGAAGCTAAAGCCATACAATGTGAAATATGACTTTGACTTCCATGCATACGAGGAACAGCCAGAAGACGGCATCGAGGAAATCACCTTTCATCTGAAAGATGACGAAGATAAGGTTCCTATCAAGATATCCAGAGGAGAGGAGCGCATTTTTATCTGGTGTTTTTTCCTTGCACTGTTTGACACGGAAGGATGGCTTGATGAGCAGAATGAGTATATCTTTATTGATGATCCGGTTTCAAGTTTGGATGACCATAATATATTTGTTACGATATTCACCTTATTAGAATTGATTGATAAGTATTACGATAAGAAAAAGATAATAATAACGACCCATCATGTTGGATTTGCGACCATACTAAGCGACTGTCTCTTTAAAGGTGAGAAAGCTGACAGATATAAAAAGAGGTCTAAGATTCAGCTGTTGGAGCGTACAGATGATGGGTATATATTGGCAGATCCTAAAAGCGATGTGCTTCTGTACCATCTACGGCTTCTTCAGATCTTGGATGATGCCGTTACAAAAGATGAATTGGAGATTTATCATATTGCTCTTTTGCGACAAGTATTAGAGAATGTCGCATCGTTCTTGGGGACAGGACAACTAAAATATGTCATTGAACAAATCGGTATCACAAATGCCGATCGAGTGTCTACCATTGTCAATGCCCTGACGCATCAGAAAGTGTATTACCCGCAAATGGAAGCGATGGTAGATGATAATAAACAGATTGTCAAAGATGTTTATCATGCCCTCATGGCAAAATATCGATTCATCATTCATTCCAACAATTAAGATTATGACAACAGGTAAGCAAAGTGAATTAGGCAAGACCCTTTGGAATATAGCTAACAATTTGCGTGGCGCTATGATGGCGGATGATTTTCGGGATTATATGCTATCATTCCTATTCTGGAAGTATCTTTCAGACAATTATATAAAAGCCGCACAGAAGGAACTGGGTGCTGACTATCCAAAAGCTACAGAAGAAAGACTGAAGAAATGGAACGTAATGACCTCATTGCATATCTGGTATAAAGAGAATGAGGACGATACGTCTCTTTTCGAGAAACAGATGCGTCGCAAGATCCATTATGTAATCGAACCACAATATTTATGGGATAACATTGTGGAGCTGGCAAGGACGCAAAGTGATGAATTGCTCAGTG
>NFYX01010194.1_pt1 | contig 10525 bp, 4 predicted proteins | sample 1092271 | NCBI WGS metagenome assembly NFYX01 (sample SAMN03609883, study PRJNA323583) | gut metagenome | isolation source: feces | host: Rattus norvegicus | place: Denmark: GeoCenter | collected 2013
TGCAGTTCTTGATGTCGCCCGAGGTGAGCGACGACTGTTCGGCCACTTCCTCGCAGAGCGAATCGAACGACACGCGCCCCTGGTTGATCACTTGCGGATAATAGAGCTTCGATCCTTCCAAAGCTCCCTTCGACATGTCCTTCCGCTGGACTAACTTGTACTTTAACATAATGGACTCCTTTCTTTTTTAAGGGGTTAATATCATATTATCCCATAGGTAATGGAATAAATGTTGATGCAACTTCTTGATTTTTTGCAAATAGTTTGGCAATACCACCTCGTGTAGCGAATTGAGGAAGCACACTTGATCCGGCAGACCAAGAGACTGTTTTACTTTCTCCTGCAGGAACGTATATATCATCAAGTCTCAATATCCCTGAAGAATACGTTACTCCGGGATAATAAAACTGTATAGCTACGTTTGTCAAATCCTGATTGCTCCCAGTTTTGTTGTTTATAACGATATTGCCTTCAAATCCTGAACCCGTATATCTTGCGGTAATGTCAATGCTCGCCTGCAATGAACTATCTATTACGTTAAGACGGTGTACTTTACAATTAGGCAAAGCATAGAAGCCACCGCTCCCGGTTATAGAAGAACTGAATCCAGGCTTGTATCTTGGCGTCAAAAACAAAACCATATCTACTTGACCAGGCATAAATAAATTATGGTTTTGTGCTTCGACAGGAACAGATATCGTATTAAAGTCTGAAGATGTCATCCAAAACACAGTTTCGCTTCCCACACGACGGAATGCTGCTCCAAGCTTCATAGATCTGATATTATCACTTGTTCCCCATACATCTTCTATCGAAAGCTCATAATCAGGAACCGTCTGCTTTTCAAAGAAAGCGAATGTATATGTATCAGTATCGTTGTATATTGTCGTACCTGTGTAGTCTTGTTCAAAGATAGGCGGTGTAGCCTCCGGGTTATATCCGGCAAAGTCTCCAAGTCTAAAGATACCCAAAGGCTTGTCGTGTGTAAACTGCGCTTCTCCGTTGATAATTGACTGAAACATTTCGTTGAACTCTGAATGTCTTAATCTCTCAATACCGCAGTTATTTGCTACACCCTTCCACCAATCGGACGGTCTGATGCTTGTGAAAGTATGGTTTACCGGCTTATACTTAGCCCACACGTTAATCTTGTTGCTTGTGCATAGAATCCAAGGTTGTGTAGCTATGGTATTGCATTTTACTCCATTAATAATACCTGGTACGTACTCGCCAATAGTACAACCAATATCTACAGCTCTTAAATCCTTCTTAGGTAAAATCATGCCGCACCTCCCTTCTGTTGTTTAAGTTCGAATATCTCACGGTAAGCATTGTCCAGCCGAAGCTGCAAGTTCTGTACCCGGCTTTCCAGTGTCTTTACTTTGTTCTCAACTGGAAGGAATCGGGTGTACAGCTCTTTTACGCCTTGGAAGGCGATTCCTAATATCGCCCCCTCATTGATACCGTAATATCCTGAATCAGGATTGATAAACGTAACATTATCAAATACACCGATAAAGTTCTGTGCTCCGAACCCAGTAGTCAAAGCACTGTTTGGCATATCGTTTCTGAGATACTGAATAACAGGTATCCTTGACATGCGGTCAAGCACGTTTTCTTCGTACCCGACTATCCTCTTTAACCTCAAATCAGATGTCACCTGAGATCCGTTAGAATAGATTTTACCTTCGTTGCTTATGCGGACATTGATCGATCCGCTTACGTAATTTAGGTATACGTTACCAATATCATTTGGTTGATCGGAATCGTATCCATTTAATGAGTTACCGCCTGAAACCTTAATGCCAAGGTTATTTCCTGACCTTCTAAAAAGTGTTCCGCTATAAGGAGTGGTAACATCGGAAGTAAGTTCGGATGCTGCTCCTCCACCGCCTCCTGATATATTTCCCTTGGTTACATATACCGTATTTCCACTGGCTGTTACATTGGTAACTACATTGCCACTGCCACTTGTACTGTATGTTATGGAGCTTATAACGGTCGGCTTATTTGTTATTTCACTCCATGAATAGGATGGTTTTGTACTACCTATCCAAGATGGTTTACTGGTTATTGTACTCCATGCATGAGAATGCCCGTTTTTAGACAAGTCCCTGTACTCTGATCCTAGATAAGTCCTTACATAATCCGTTCCGTCAGGAGTTGACCAACGTATATTTTTCAATCTGAGGTCAAGTGCGCGACCCTGATTTGCCGATAACGCATCCGTCGCACTGGAACTATTAAGATTATCTATCACATTGACAGTACCGCCCCCACCGCCGGAATTGACAGCATACAGTTGCCCGTTGGAGTTCTTCTTGATCGTTACATTATCGTATTTGGTTAATCCGTATGTATTTGAATCAGCCACAGGCAATCCTGAAGCATACGAGCCGCCGTCGGCGTATGCTATCACGTCTCCGGCTGTGATGAAGTTATTATTTTTGTCAATCTTCGTAAAACTGCTTGTGCCTTGATAATTTAGATAAAGGTTACCAATAACACCCTTATCCATTCCATTTATTGAGTTTCCCGAGCTTGTAACGATCCCTAAGTCTGTGTCAGGGCTACCAGATCTAATACCTGGACGGAACGTCTTTAATCCAGTTACTATTTGTTGCGTATTTAGCGTTACATAATTGCTATCCAAACCGCTTATCTCGCTATGCGATATCGTATAGAATCTACCATTACCGGCCAAATATTGACTACTATTACCGGACCCCTGTAAAGAAGTAAAATTCTTATTCCCATCTACTATAAATCCAGCTCCGTTGGTTAGTTGGCTTGTATTCGACGGGATAACGAAGCTCTTGGATGAGCTACCATCGTAAGACCCACTGCTGTAACCTGACCATGACAAAGAATAAGGATTTGGGCGGTCATTGCTTAATCTTGAATCATTACCCTGACAAGCTGTTCCGGCTGTTGTCCCAAACTTAACAGAAAGAACAGAAGCCGCAGAAAGGTCAAGTCCCGTACCTACCGTAAAGTCAATACCACCCCCTGTATCTGCCTCCAACTGTCCGGAAGCATTGATACGTACAGTCGTTCCGTCCACCTTGACAAGGCCGTAAGTGACCGTATCTGCAACAGGTAATCCACTTGCGTATTCTCCACCGTCGGCAAAAGCAATAAAGTCCTTTGCGGAAATGGCCGTATAATCTGTTTTTATTGTCCACTTGGAAGGATCGTTTGGAAAACCATTCTGATCCAAAGTCCATATTCCTTTATATTGGGACAAACTCTGCATGATGAGTTGCTGAACACGTCCGTACCCATCTGTAATAGCTTTGTTCAGATCCGCAAGTGCCTTAACAACATCTATATTCTGATTGGCATCAATTACTTCTTCTTTTATCTCTTGCGTATTACCTTTTATCTTTTCTTCCCCTATAGTAATTGTTTGTTCTATAGGGTAATCCAGCTGTTTTTCTACTTTCAACACACGGGTGGAAAGGTTATTGCCACCATATATGAATGAAACAGACTGCCCCACCTTCATATCCAGGTTCTCTTCATAAAATGATACTGGATATGAAGGGAAAGAATATGAATTCATATTTCGTTTATACCTTTCCATTTCAGAAAGTAAGGCTTCGGCCAGCTCTTCCTGTGAACTGCTTACATATTCTTCAGGCATCCGGATATTATACAGGACGATATTGTCACCATCAGCAGGAATTAAAGAAACAGTCCCAGGAACAATGATAGACCCCGATTCTTCAACAAAATTGATCTCATATTCTTGAGTTTCCTCATGGTAAGTCAGTTTAAAGTCACGACCATTCAACTGACCGGATTCAAATATTACAGACAAGTCTAGTCCGGATAAAAGCATCCCTTCAGGATTATCATCCTTATCGTAAGTCGAATTATTAAAACTGAATCCATCTATTTTAAAATACCATATAGCATATTGCTTATATAATGGTTTCCCTTCACTTTCTCCAACTTGAATCTTATTGCCATCACTGTCAATGTAGTCCTTTAATTCTGCCCGTACACCAGAAATAACTAACTTGGATGATGGAAAAATATTATCAAAAATCAATGTTTTGACAAAAACTTCTTCTGGATGAAGATCTGGACGGATATCCATATACCCTCCGGGATATAAACTAGGATTCAAGGTAAGGCGTTTGTTTACCAAACCGTTAGTAAAACCCCCATCATCGTATTCCTGAGTAATGTTCTTCGTAGAACCAAAGGCATAAAAACGGGTAAAATATCCATCCTTATTATTGGTAACGGTTGGAATACCTACATTTTTACCGACTTCCAATGTTATTGGTTCTCCATACTGACATTTTGAAAGATGTATAATATTACCTTCTATCCACCATTCAACATCCCACTTGTTCGCTATCTCCGTTAATCCATCAAATATATTTTTGTTTTGGAACGATATATATTCCATCGTTGATTGGGCTATCGAGACATCAACTGAATATGTGAATGTTTCTCCTGTATATTTTGACAATGCACGAACAACGACTTCCATAAACTGACCGGGGTATGCAGTCATAGACCAGTCTGTTTCCTCTCCTGTATCTGTGACAAGGAACAATGGCTTTTTACTCCATAATGCTATCTTGTCATAAAACTTAGGCGTATATTGAAAAGTACTTTCATCTTTGAAAGACGGATCATAAGGCTCTATCAAACGGTATTTTTCACCATTGTATTCAATATAAGAACCTGCTGGTAACTGTATGTTATTTTCATCATCCCACGACAACGAAATGTAACATAAACTCATCAGTTCTTCATATTTCTTGCAATCTGTTGTTTCTATAACAGATTTAAGTATCTTCCCGGATATGTCTTTGATGTCAATCATATCCCAAAGTTCAACAATAGAAAATGGAAGCCCTAAAAATCAGAACTTCCATTTGAAACAATCAAGAGAATGTTTGTTTATTCCCTGTCTTTTGGATTTGGTTCCTCAAATTTGACAGATAATTTACTGCTTCTTCGAGACCGACTCAAAGCGAAACTTGTTGACTTTTTATAAACTAAAGTAAATGTCATATCAATCTTTGGGACTCTGACCGTTACCTTTCCAGCTTGTAATACCTCTACAAATTTTTTGTAATTGCTCAGGTATTCTGATTCACTGTCTCCGTGAATATTAAATGTCAATGTCACCTCCCGACTGTCTACTTTAGGATTATTATAAATTATCCTCTTGCCATGTTCAAGGCGGCTCTCATTCTCAATAAAATCCTTATTACCGGCAGGAAGAAGAAGGTTTCCGATGAAGCCATCTCCCATTGCGACTTTCCATTGTCCCCATGCGTCCTGACTGTTTATATATAAATCTCCTATCATAATTTTGCTGTATTTTGTTTTACGACCGCGATGTCTGCCTTTATGTCTTTCAAATACTTTGCTGATTCTCCGGTATTTTCCCGAATCTCTTGTAGTTCCATATACGAATTAGCCAGAATTGTCCTAGTCTCGTCAGCTATGTCATGCATACTTTGTGTTTGCGTTGTCAATGCTGTGATAGAGCCTCTAAGTTCTGTAATGGCGATCGTCTGTTGTTGATTCTGGATCTTTATTTCTTCTCCTGTCATTTGCAAGGCTGTGAAACGTCCGCTAAGTTCACCAGCGTCTTCATGCGTCATTTCTGTTCCAAATCCACGGCTTGAAGACGTTTGTCCAGAAGAAGAGGATGAAGAATCCCAACCCAAATCCTTCATAATCTGTTCACGTTGCTCTAGCATGTCATTCACAATATCCTGATATTCATTTCTAAGATTCTGTGCTTCATCTGTAGTCAACTGATTACCACTTTCCCCATACTTTGCCCATGAATCATACAACTTCTTAATCCGGTCCTTATACTGATTAGCGACCAAAGACGAAAAGATTGCTTTCTGTAAATATCCCTCGAAGTTTTCGGCAAAATCCTCGTTCTTTGCATCCAGGTCGGAAAGCATATCAACAAAACTGTCCTCAAAAGAGTCAAGACTAATACCGGTAAATACTTCCTTCTCTTTCTCGGCGATCTCTTCCAGCTGCTCTCCGTATTTCTCAATGTTCTGGATATACTCAATAAAGTCTGAATTAACCGTCGTAAGTACAGACACGAATTTTTCATCTTGCAGCACTTTACCGATAACATCCGCATCAAGAGACAACACATCGTTGATTCCATTTACCCGCTGTCCTACCAAGTCCGATAAATTGGTCCAGTCATTTTGGGTCATGCGGTCATTGATTCTATAACCTAATGAATGCGAACCTATACTTGCTCCACTACCAGCCAGCATGTTTGCCAATTGGCGTTGACGCTGTATCTGCGTTTCAACCAACTTAGCCGCTTCATCGGCCGCTTTCTGTGCTTCTACGCCATAGTCAATGTCGATATACTCCATTTTCTTGGAAATAAGGGTATCCCACACAGAAATCAGATTATCGTACCGGCTCTTCATCTCCTCATATCCGGAATAGTCCGCACCCCCCAAACCAAACAACCCGCCGATCGTCTTACCTATGCCAGTCAGGACACTGATGGTTCCAGTAATGGCGGAAAAAGGCTTCGTTAAGTCTATACTCTCCAAGCCATTCATCACCTGTCCAACTCCTTCCAAAGTATTCGAAACGGCCTCGGGAATTTCTACCCCTAATGATTGAAGCATATCAACCACTTCATTCCCAGCATTTACTACTTCCACCCCATAAGAACCAAAGGAGTTGGTAGCCTTTGTCAAATTGTCCAATACCACTTGACGTTCAGACAAAGCCCTGTTCAAATTTTTCTCTGCTTGCGTTTGGTCGAGTGTTTTCTTAACTAACTTTCCCGTGGTCTTGTCATATTCATTGACAGTGACAGTACCACCGGCCATCACCGTATTCAGATCTTCTTGGGCCTTATTAACCGCCTCCTGAGCTGACTTATATTCCTCTAGTCCGGCTTTAAGTTCATGAAAAGGATCGCGGTCTGCTATCTTAAAATCCAAATTCTTGAAAGCATCCTGCAGTTCTTTCAAGTCTTCAGGACGTAAATTCTTTGCTGCCTCGTTGATATAATCTCCCAGTTTATCACGTAAGGCTCGGAGAGAAGCCGTGGTCTGTGCATCCAAGTCGCCAAATACATCAGCAAAATTGATGGACTTCTTAAACTCTTCAAAATCCAATGCTTTCAGGACCTCTTCCGATTGTTTCTGCAATGAAAGCTTCTCTCCTTCCGTTTCTGCCTGAGAAATCTTCAATGCATACATATCCGCTATCGCCAGTCGCTTTTGCTGGTAATCTCCATATTCGGAAAGATACTGATCCATAGCTTCACGGTGCATGGCGATGTTCTTCTCGATCTCTTCCGGGGAAATGAGTTGTACTTCTTCATCAGGAACGGTGATGAAAAGGGACTCTTTTGTTTTATCAGATTTATTCTTCGTTGGCTTCGTTCCTAATAAATCATAATACTTGTCTTCTGCTGACTTTAACGTATTTCTAGCATCAATCACTTGCTTACTGGTAGCATTCTGATCTTTTATGATTTCCTCATATCCTTTCTTCGCCTTGGCCCAATCATCTTTGGCCGCAGCTAGGTCTTGCAGGTAGGTAGTTTGTTTTTCGTTTTTCTCATTAGACTGCAGAATTTTCTTACTGAAATTTTCCAGTGCCTTCTTCTGCTGAGCCAAATAAGCTTCTTCTTCTCTGATTGCTTTATCATTATTCACTGTCAATGGGATTCCTGTGGACGGAGATACACCCAGCATCTTTCCATTTTCAGCACGTAACTTCTCTAACCTCCGAGTTGATTCTTCAATATTTCTTAAATAAGAATCATACGTATTGGTATCTCTTTCTTTATTGAGAATTTTATTTGCCTCTGCCAAATCAAGAACTGCCAATTCCTCTAATTTATAGGCACTAGTGATTGCAGGGGATAATTTCTGCAGTTGCTCATAAGCTGTAATTTTAGCAAGATCTGTTTCCGTCTCATCTTTTATCGTCTGAATCAATGATTCAACTTGGTTCTTCCGTTCCGTTTCCCTTTGAATCATTTTATCTTGTTCTTCGTTGAAACGATTTTGAGCATTTTCGGCAGCGGAAGTGCTATTTGACAACGCCCACATCGTAGCCACTAACCCGGTTACTACCGTAGCTACAGCAACATAAGGATTAGTCAACATTGCCGCATTTAGAAGCATTTGCGCTTTTCTTGCCGCAACTCTCGCGCTGGTTAATGCAATTTCCGCTATGGTATGTTTACTTGTCGCTACTGTTGCCAACAGAACTGCTGTACGATAAACGCCATAAGTTGTCACCAATCCGACTAAAACTTTACCAACCGTTTCATAATTCTGAATCAAGGAAGTTGAAGCTTGTATCGCACCAATAATCACATCTTCCGATACCTGCCCCATTTCGTTAAATGCGTCATCCAAAGCATCCTGCATCATGGACAGTTGCCCATCGATGGTCTTAGAGGCATTCTCTGACATCTGGTAGAACTTACCACCTGCACTGGTCGCATCGATAAATGCCTGCTGAACCATTTCGGCAGAAACAGATCCTTTAGACATCTCTTCTTTGAGGGTGGCGATGGATTTACCCGTCTTTTCTGCAATAATTTGTAACGGATTGAATCCTGCATTAATCATCTGGTTTAGATCTTGTCCCATCAGCTTTCCAGCAGCCGACATTTGTGAGAAAGCGAGTGTAAGGGATTTGAATTTCACACCGTCGCCCATCGATATGTCGCTCAATGCCTGTAAATAGCGAATAGTGTCCTCTGCTTGGATGTTGAATCCGAGCATCATCTTTTCGGCGTTCACCATATCAGATAGTGTGAGCGGAGAAACTTTTGCTAATTCTTTAATTTGAGGGATAAGTACGCCAGCCATGTCCTTGCCAACCATCGTCTCAATGGCGGTCTGCATGGATTGGAACTCACCACGCACACGGATAATCTCAGAACCAAGTTGTTTCAACGCTGTCACCCCACCAATAATGCCAAGCATCTTTTTCCACGAAACAGAAAGTCCGTTGTTTGTTTCCATTGTTTCTCCAGCCTCTTTTTTGTAAAGAGAATACTCATCCCGAAGTTTCTTTACAGAAAGTCGTGCTTCCGCCTGTTGCTGTGTCAATCCAAATAGGGCAGCTCTTTCTTCTTCTAATACCCTTCTAGCTGCATTGTATTCAGATAATTTTCCTTGTGCCCCTATAGGATTGCTCTTTAATGCAGTGCGGTATGCTTCACCAAGCCGCTTTACATCCGCCTCAACATTCTTTACCACACTCTTTTGAGTTATGATTTGCTCAGTAAATCCATTTACAGACTGGGAAGCATCGTATATTTTCTTCTTAAAGTCATTCTCTATCGTTGCTCCTGCTTTTGCAGCTTCGGTTACTAATCCCATCATTTGTTGTTTTGTTGATGCGAGTTGTGATTCCAAAGCTCTTGCAGCTGCCGGAGATTTACTTATATCTATTTTCTTAAGCTGGGCTTCCAGCTTACTAATTTCATTACGAAGTTTTATAACTTCATCATATTGTGCGCTTACGCGAAATACAAGGGTAGCCATATATTAAAAACTGAATATTAATCATTTGAAGTTACACTTCAATTCATCAATATTCAGTTTTTACAATGATTAATACTAAACAATAGACCTATTGTTTAGTATTTGTATTTTTTCGATGTTTTATTCTACCATTAGCGTACTCTTTTCGTTTGTAGATATGGCTATTATCACCTGTTTCTAATACCGTTTTTATCGCTTCTTCAACCCATCTTTTACCAAATTCTTTATATCTATTACGTAAAGTATATTGAGATAAATTTAATCGTTGTGACCAATCATGTATAGTTAAAGATTTATCACCAACATTTATAAAGTCAGATTTATATTTCTGCCTTACATTTTCACTTAAAGTTATCCATCTGCAATTATTAGGCTCATAATTGCCGCCTGAACTTATTCTGTCTATTGTAAGGTTATCATTATAACCGTTTGCTGTTGCCCAATCGTAAAACTTTTGAAAATCGTTTAGCCATTCATCACAAATACTAACACCTTTTCCACCGTAGTTTTTATATGCTTTTCTTGTAGGATTGTAACAACGTTCTTTCATTTTAGACCATATATTAAATAGCCTTGTGTGTGTTTTGCCGTGTTTTATATTAGCTTTTTTAGTTCTTTCTATTTGTAAACACCCACAGCTTTTAATATGACCACTATGTAAATTGCATTCTCTAGCGACTATCATCTTACCGCAATCGCATTTACATTTCCATAATGCAACGCTATTACTTGCAAATCCAACATGTTTTAAAGCTACCAACCTGCCAAATCTTTGACCTGTAATATCTTTTATATCAGACCTTAAACACCCACAACTCTTTGTTCTTCCATTTCTCAAATCACTTGAGCGAACAACACAAGTTTTTCCACAATCGCACCGGCAAAGCCACCTGAGATGTTTGTCTTTATCGTCAGGTTTTCGTTCTACTTGTTTCAAAACGACAAGTCTACCAAATCGCAAACCCGCCGTTATCATA
>NFYX01010819.1_pt1 | contig 10515 bp, 4 predicted proteins | sample 1092271 | NCBI WGS metagenome assembly NFYX01 (sample SAMN03609883, study PRJNA323583) | gut metagenome | isolation source: feces | host: Rattus norvegicus | place: Denmark: GeoCenter | collected 2013
GGCTCATCAAGAAATAAAGGAGGAAAACCCGTCCGCCCACTGGATACTTTCGTAAATTCTCCGTATCTTTGCCTACGTTTTCTACTATATCTGATAAACTTACTCAATTAAATATATGATTACAGTAAACAATCTGGATGTACAGTTCGGCAAAAGAATCTTGTTTCAAGATGTGAATCTGAAATTTACGCCGGGCAACTGTTATGGTATTATCGGTGCTAACGGAGCCGGTAAATCTACGTTCTTGAAAGTGATAAGCGGACAATTGGACCCGACAAGAGGATCTATTTCCATGGGACCGGGCGAACGTCTGTCTGTCCTGGCACAGGATCACTTCGCTTTTGATGAATTTACCGTCATGGATACCGTATTGATGGGACATACAACCTTATGGGAAATCATGAGCGAAAAGAATGCTTTGTATGCCAAACCTGATTTCAGCGACGAAGACGGTATCCGTGTTTCAGAACTGGAAGAGAAATTTGCAGAAATGGAAGGTTGGAATGCCGAAAGCGATGCAGCAGCTCTGCTGAGTGGTTTGGGCATTGGCGAAGACCTGCATTATATGTTAATGAAAGATTTGAGTGGTAAGCAGAAAGTCCGTGTCTTGTTGGCACGTGCTTTATTCGGTCAGCCGGATAATCTGCTCCTCGACGAGCCTACCAACGATTTGGACTTGGAAACGGTTTCATGGTTGGAAAACTACCTTTCAAACTTCGAACATACCGTATTGGTAGTTAGTCACGACCGTCACTTCCTCGACTCCGTTTGTACGCATACAGTCGATATCGACTACGGAAAACTGCAATTGTTTGCCGGTAACTATAGCTTCTGGTACGAATCAAGTCAGTTAGCATTGCGTCAGCAGCAGCAACAGAACAAGAAGGCGGAAGAAAAGAAGAAGGAACTGGAAGAGTTTATCCGTCGCTTTAGTGCCAATGTGGCTAAATCAAAGCAGACGACAAGCCGCAAGAAGATGTTGGAAAAACTGAACATCGAAGAAATCAAACCATCTTCACGCCGCTATCCGGGTATTTTGTTTACACCGAACCGCGAACCGGGAAATCAGATTTTGGAAGTGAAGGGATTAACCAAGAGCATCGAAGGCAAGTATCTGTTCAAGGATTTGAACTTTAATGTCGAGAAAGATGATAAGATTGTCTTCATCAGCCATGACCCGCGTGCCATGACAGCCTTGTTCCAAATCATCAACGGAGAAGAGAAACCAGATGCCGGAACTTATCAGTGGGGACAGACCATCACGACATCTTATCTTCCGTTGGACAATACCAACTACTTCAATTCAGATTATAACCTGATCGACTGGTTGTCTCAATTCTCGCCCGATACCAACGAAGTATTCCTGAAAGGTTTCTTGGGAAGAATGTTATTCTCGGGTGAAGAACTATTGAAGAAAGTAAGTGTCTTGTCAGGAGGTGAAAAGATGCGTTGTATGATTTCGCGGATGATGTTGACGGATGCCAACTGCCTCATCCTCGATACACCGACCAACCACTTGGATTTGGAATCAATCCAAGCCTTCAACAACACCTTGAAGACATTTAAAGGAAATGTTTTGTTCGCCAGCCATGACCACGAATTCATTCAGACCGTGGCTAACCGAATCATCGAACTGACACCAAACGGAATCATCGATAAGATGATGGAATACGATGATTATATCTCTGATCCGGCCATCGCTGAATTACGGGAAAAGCTGTATAACAAATAAAATACAAACACTATAACGAGGTTATGATCTCTGCCTGGCAGAACCTTCATAACCTCGTTTTTTATCTGTTTCCTATGAAGAAAAGAATTCTTTTTCTTATTCTCCTCTTTCTTGCCTGGCTACCGGTCTTCATCATACAGAAACCTTGGTTTCTCTTCTATAACAGAAGCATGACAGAGACGCTGAGTGTAGCCGATTATTTCCAAGTCATCTGGCATGGATTGAAACTTGACTTGACAGTGTCCGGTTATCTGACGGCACTCCCTTTATTATTCGTCCTTATTTCGGTTTGGTATAATGGGGATTGGCTCCGCAAGACACTGAAAGGTTATTTCCTAATCATGGCTATTGTCATTGCAGCCATCTTTGTTGTGGATGTTGCCCTTTATGCTTTTTGGGGCTTCCGTATGGATGCGACAGTGCTCTTCTACCTGAAATCACCGGGAGATGCTTTGGCCAGCGTTCCTGCCGGCTTGTTTCCGGTCCAGAGTGTAGCCTTTTTGATTTACGCTTATCTGGCTTATAAATACCTGGTAAAACTAGTTTTGCCAATGGCAGACTTCAAGTCTGCCGGAAACCGATGGTTGACGTCGTTAGCCATCTTAGTATTAGGTGGCCTGATGTTTATTCCGATCCGTGGAGGTGTAACAACTTCAACCGCCAATGTCGGCATGGTTTATTACAGCGACAACACCTTTCTGAACCATTCGGCCATTAACCCATGCTTCAGTCTGTTGACTTCCATCTCCAAGCAACAGGACTTTGCCGAACAATTTAATTTCTTCCCTGAAGAAAAACGAGAGAAGCTCTTTGCAGACCGATACGGTGCACAGAATGAACTGACTCCTGATACTTGTCATTTATTGAATGTTACCCGGCCAAATATCCTGATCATTATTCTGGAAAGCTTTTCGGCCAATGCCATTGCAACGACTGGAGAAGAAGCCCATGTAACACCCAATCTGAACGAACTGAGTAAAGAAGGTATCTTATTCGATCATTTGTATGCCAATTCATTCCGGACAGACCGCGGATTAGTATCCATCCTTAACGGATATTTGGCACAGCCTACCACATCGATCATGAAGTATCCGGCCAAAAGCCAAACACTTCCATCGATCGCCCACAGTCTGAACAGACAAGGCTATACATGCGACATGCTTTATGGCGGAGATATTAACTTTACCAACATGCAGAGTTATTTCTATAACTCAGGATATACAGCCATCACATCCGATAAGGACTTCCCGATTTCGGAACGGCTGAACAAATGGGGAGCCAATGATAATGTCACCTTCAATCATTTATATCAGGTAATCAATGATAGGGTTTCTGAAACAGACTCATGGATGACAACATTCCTCACATTAAGCAGTCACGAACCATTCGAAGTGCCTTATCATCATTTCGAACATCCTTATCTTAATTCGGTGGCATTTACCGACAGTTGCCTTGGAGCCTTCGTCCGTAAAGTCAAAGAAACACCGGTATGGGACAACCTGCTTATCATTCTGACAGCCGATCACGGCTTCCGCTATCCTGACAAAGTAAAAGATTACGAACCGCTTCGTTATCACATTCCGATGCTTTGGTTGGGAGGAGCCGTCAGAGAGCCGCGTGTGATTTCTACCTTATGTAACCAGACAGACTTGGCAGCAACATTACTGAGCCAATTGGATCTTCCACACGAAGAATTCCGTTTCAGTAAGAATATCCTGACACACGAACCATTTGCTTTCTATACCTTCGGTAACGGTTTCGCTTACATTGACAGTACCGGCTATTCGGTATACGACAATGAAAGTAATCGGGTTATTCAAGAATCGGATGCCCGGCAACGCGAACAACGGCTTGAAAAAGGAAAAGCTATCCTGCAAACACTGTATGATGATTTGGGGAGAAGATAACTAACTAATTGATAATGGATAATTGATGATTGACAATTTGTTTAACATCAACCGATTGGATAGTACTGCGCCTCCGGTTAGTGACAAAACGAATCAAAGCGATTATAAAAGAAATTAGGCACTGGATTATGCAAAAAGCCCTGAAAGAGTAGAATAATTTAAACTATTCCACCCTTTCAGGGCTTAATATTTAACAGCGGATCATATTTTTCCAAGGTGATGCCCTGAGCTTTACTAACTCAGTAACTTCAACAATTGTTCCTTTCCTATTCAGTTATCATCGTTGAAGTTACTGAGAACATCTTATAATCAATACAAATGGACTTTGTAGGATTGACCATCTATACGAACAATATAAATACCCGAAGGAAGAGATGTTATAGTTTCACCTCCTGTCAATGTTATAATCTTATAAAGTTGTCCACTATAAGTGATAACATGTGCTTCACCTACTTTTGAAGACAAGATATGTAAGTGACCATCTGCACCCCAGACTTTCAATGAACCCTGTATTTCCATATTTGCAGTCGGATCATCTTTTACAATTCCAGAAACTGTAATCGTTATATTCGTCTTCACATTTTCAACAACATACCGTCCTTTAGAATCCGGCAAGATTTCTTTACCATTGGCTTTTACCACTGGCTTAGAGTTCTTATAACCTTCTTTTAACGTAATGGTAAATATAAAGTCCTCATTTTCTTTAATTGTAGTTCCTGTTTCTGAAGTCAAAACAGCACCCTCTACTACAGGAAGCGTAACGGTATAAGTTACAGGCTTAGGATCTGGATCGGGGTCTGGATCTGGATCAGGTGTTTGCATTAACTCCGCAATGACAATAATTTCTACATTACCGGTTACTTTAGCCAATATGAACTTACCAGTAGATTGGTTATAGGTATAATCAGAACCAGCAGTTAAAGTCTTATTTCCCATAGAAACCTTGATAGTTGCTGGTAATTTATAACCATTATTGGCAGTAAAGACTAGTTCTAATTGACTATTTACAGGTACTTCTGTAGGAGAAGGTTTAGACGATACATGAGACAAAGAGAGTGCAACCTTACGCATACTATCGTCACGACCAACAGCCACAATAACAACCTTTCCTTTTACATTGCGAACTTCAACTTTCCCTGTTGACGCATCATACGTATAGTCCTGATAAGCAACACCACCCATTGTAACAGTTATTGATGTTGGTAAAAGGAATCCCGTATTTGCTTTCAACGTACAACTCAAAGTTCCTCCTTCTTGAACTACCACATCTTCTTTCCAATCGGTAGTGACATCTGTTAATTGGAATTCTACCGCGTAAGTCGGGATCTTTTCGGCAACAGCAGTAACTGTTAAATCTTCTTTTACATTCGGTATTTCTACTTCTCCGCTTGTCGCATTATAAACAACACCTGTAATCGCTCCATCTGTACCTGTTACAGTAATGGTCTCTGGTAAACGATAACCGGCATCCGGAATTAACTTAAAGGTGAATGATTCCCCTTCATTAACAGTCAGTTCTTCTTTATCAGACTTCAGGTTCGTCAATGCCATCGTTATTGTATATTTCGAAAGCTCAACACCTATTGCCGTAATTTTAACCGCATCTGTCACAGCATTGATTTTCACTTCGCCTGTTGTCGTATTATAAGTATAATCAGCACCAGCTTGTAAGGTAGAAGTACCCATTTCTACCGTAATTGCAGCCGGTAACTTATAACCCTGTTCCGGAACTAACGTGAAGGAAAGCGGCTCATTGTATGCTACTTTTTCAGCAATAGTAGCCGTCAAATGGGTTAGAGTAGCAGTTACATCATATTGTATTTTTACCGGAACAACTTCAATTTTCAATTCATCGGTAATACTATTCAATGTAAACTTACCCGTTGTAGCATCATACGTATAGTCTGTACCAGCAACCAACGCTTTACCACCCATTGTCACCTCAATAGTTTCAGGTAACGTATAACCGGTCTGAACCTTCAATGTCAATTCTACTTTCGAATTCGTCTCTACCGGTTCAATCGGATCAATATCCAATCCTTCTACAGATGGTATAATTACCTCCTGATGACGATTGTCTATACCAGCAGCAATTACAAGAATATTCCCTTGAATATTCTTGATCGATACTTGGCCTGACTCCGCATCATAAGTAAAGTCGGCAGGTTTATCTCCCATAGTAACCGTGATAGCTGTCGGCAACTTATAATCTTCGTCCGGTTCCAATGTAAAGGATACATTTCCGCCTTCTTCTACTTGTGTCGGGACATTTCCTTTCACCTTCAAGTTCTGGATCGTAGTAACATCAATTTGATAATAAGCAATGGCTTCGCCCGTAGCCGTGATTTGTATATCTCCTTGTACTGGGGTAATCGAAACTTCACCTGTAGAGACATCGTAAGTATAACCATCACCAGATATTAACGGACTACCACTCATCGTTACATCAATCGCCTTTGGTAATTTATACCCTGTCTCTGCTTGCAGCGTGAAAGTGATTGTTCCACCAGCTTTCATTTCAGTTGGTATTTTAGGTGTAACTGTCAAGTTCGTGATTGTATTCGATACGGTATAATAGCGATCAGCCACTACTGTTACAACCACATTACCCGTAACCTTCGTAATCCTGAAAACACCAGTACTTTGTTCATAAGTGTAATCTCTTCCAGCGACCAACGGATTTCCACCCATCGTTACAGTAATAGTTTCCGGGAGTTTATAACTTGCTGAAGCTTGCAAGGTGAAAGCAAGTTCCTTATTATTCAAAACCGTCTGAGGTACTCCTTCTGTAGCCGATACTCCTGTGAATTTTGGAGTTACCGTATGTATTTTAACAGCCTCGGCGACTACCTCAACCGCTCCGGTCACATTATTGATGACTACTTCACCTGTCTCTTGATTATAGGTATAGCCATTACCTGCGGTTAAAGTAGCACCACCCATCTTCACAGTAATTGTTTCCGGAAGAACATAGCCTCCATTGGCAGATAATGTAAAGGTTAAGTTATCCCCTTCTGTAACTGTCTCCTGCCATCCGGTCACACTTAATCCTGTAAATTGAGATGTAACCGTATAGGTATCTTTCATCTCAACCCCTTTAGCGATAATTTCGATGTCTCCGGTAATCTTAGCAGAAGCAATACGCAAATAACCATTTGAAGAATTATATGTATACTCACCTAAAACTGTTCCTCCTACTTTGACGGTAATAGCACTCGGCAGTGCATACCCGTCATCTGGTACTAATGTAAGGGAAAGATCCTCTCCTTCTTTAACCTGTGTAATGGCATTTTGCAACTGAACATGAGTAAAGTTTTTCGTTATTTGATAGTACGTTTCTGCTTGGGAAGTAATAGATATATCTGCACGCCCTACAGTATAATTTTGTGAAGGAACAGATTTCCCATCAGCATACACTGACAAAGCAATAAATGGAGTCCCCGATCCTGAGGGAACACTAGGTATTAATAGGCTAAATGAATAAGCCTTTCCTGCTTCCAAGCTACCTACAGTTGTTAGATCTGTTGAATTAAGATAAGTCCCCGACCCATCCAATTCTATTTCAGTTTTCTTATCTGTTTCTACATAATATAATTTCACACCTTCTTTCATGTAACACTGTAGAGATACCAAGAACGATAATTCCTTTCCCCGTAATTCTGCATCGACATTGTCACTAAAAGTAAAAGAGAATGGGATTTCAACCCCGGCTTGCCCCGTAATTGGATTAGGAGTAATCGACCCCGATATAGGATTTACAAATGTCATTTCATTGCCATCTTGTCCAAACAGAGGATTCTCTCGGTTTGTATCAGAAGCATAGTACACTTGAATTTTATACCCCAGCTTTCCTCTTTTCGTAGAAGAAACCTCCAAAAAATTTTGATAATTTCCCTTTGGGAAATCCGTTTGTGCCAACGGTATTTCAAACGAGCCATCGGTTGCTATCGTTACAGGATTATATGTTCCATTCGCACTATTTAATGAAGACAAAGTAAGAGCATCCTTCCAAGCATCATAGTCTTTCAACGTATAACGTAAAACGACATCACCCGCTGCATTAATAATGCCATACGAAATTCCATATGTTGATGTATATGTATAACCACCGGATGAAACTGGCAAATAAACATCATCAAAGCCATTCCAATAAATATTGATACTAACAGGTTTTTCTGCCGGATCACCAGAATCATCACTTTCTGTAACTGGTTCTCCTTTTTCATTAATATAAAGTGGAGCATCTGCCGTACCGTACATAATTTGCCAATTATTACCATCTGTAGAATAGACTGGTAAAATTTTTTCTCCATCAGACAAAGCATTTGCTATTTTACAGGATGAAAAAGTAACATAAGAACTACTAGTCACATTTATATTTTCCAAAGAATAATCAGAACAAATTTTTTCTTTTATACTTTTCCCATCAGCTGTAATCACTGCCATGCTTACAACACCTGAAAAACGATCAGTCCCTACATTTTTAACCTTCGACTCTATATCAAATAGCTCATTTACTGATATGGCAGATATTGATGAACTTACATATAAGCTAGTATATTTCAACTCATTCACGCCTGTTTCTCCCTCTTCTGGTCTTGCAATACCAATGGTCATATTAATATCATTGTCATACGGGTCATCCAAACCATCCGGATCTAAAGCAGTCAATAGATAATAACCATGGGAATTTCCCCATCCCCAATTGATATGGAATGCTTCCCCTTCTTTATAACCGTCACATACAAAAGCATGTCCTCCACTTGAGCTAGAACCATCATAAATTACAATACGTCCCTCATCCAATTCTTTTCTTAATATCGACTTCCATTCATTCCAACGATAATCATATTTATAAAGGTATCTGCATTTTTTACTATACTCAAATACCTCTACAGCTTTTTGCGCTGCTAAACTACTATTAGCTCCACTTCCGCCCACACTATATTGCATATTAATATTCGCCCCAATATTCCACATCAAGGTTGCCAACGCATCAGCCTGTTCCTCGGTATATTGCCCTCTATTATATTCCATCAACATATTATCCCAATCGTATTGTTGAGGATATTCTACCGATTGTTGCCAATATGAATTCACCCGAGTTTCAGAATTGGCAGCTACAGGCCATTCATTATATTTCATGGCAATTGCCCAAGCTGTCGCCACGCAGCCCGTAACAGCATGTTGTCCATTTATTATGGGCGTTTTTCGATTATACGGATTCCCCTGCGACCAATGTGCCGTTTCATACAAAACCCCTTTCCCAGAAGAACGCAAGCTACCTGCCAGATATCGTCCCCATTCTGCTTGGACATCAGCCGAAGGAATTACGTCATTCTTTTCTGCCCACGAGATTTGGTTCTGATAATACGCCAACATCGCTCTCAAATTCTCTGGCAAATTGTCAGGTTCAAACGTTCCTTCATCTGATTGTCCAAGAACAGGATATGCCCGGTCATCCCCCGCAACAATCACGAAGCCCTTGTTTGCTCCGATATTAAACACAAAATAATCAGCTGTACCTTCCACAGCTCCTGAGCTTCGCAAAGCATTCTTTGCCTGCCCCGGAGCAGCCGCATAAATGAGAGAAAGCTTACTTGCTGAACGCAAGCCACCCGTGTTGGATGCGGCTACATTTTCGGCTATTTTACGAGCCGTTGCCACATCAATTCTTTCCGCCATAGTCCAAAGTGCCATGGAGAAAAGAACAAACAAAAGAAGTAATCGTCTTTTCATAAGTTTTCTATTTTTCTAATAAATAATTGATTTCAACTCCATAAATAAAATTCCGTCTTGGTGTGTCTCACCCACTAGAGCTGGTGTGTCCGACCCACCAACACGAATGTGCCTGCCACACCAACACTGGTGGGACTAAGCCACCCAAAACGAGGGTTCTAAAAAACTACCTAAGCCAAATTAACCTGGATATCCAAACTACGAGGCGTTTTCAGACTGTTCTTTCCTGCACTAAACTGCGTCGTGATCCGCAAAGTATAAGCACCAGGAAGCAAACCGGTTGGGATTTGGATGGTCAGTTCGGACGGTTTGTTGTGGATGATCTGATAGTCTGGCAACTTCTCTTCCGATGATTGGTCGTTGATAAGGTAAACACCCACCGATTCGTCCGAACCAGTAACCTTCAGGTTCCGACCGCGGATAATGACACCAAAACCCGGAGAGACGGTACCGTCTTTCAAGCCCGTCTTCTTGTCTTCCACTTCCAGCACATACATGATATCCGCCTTTTCACCCAAGATTTCCACCTTTGTCTTGGCGATTTCCTCACGCAGTGTCTTGCCCTGCTGGAAATTCACCTTGATGGTGTTTTTCTCTTTATCCCAAACCCCTCCGTCGATCATGCCTTGGAACGAAGGCGAAGCATAGAACAAACCCGTGTTGACGGTATAACCGTTCAACAAGCTTTCCATGACGATACGGTTATACAAACTCATGGCATGATAGAGCGTTTCCGCTTTCAGCCCCGTGATTTCCTTCAGCATCCGGTCAAGAATGTCTTTTTCCGTCAGATTACCTGCTGATTCCAGTACCAGGATTTTGTCATCCTTGTCGTCGGTTGTCACGGCATTGTCCGCCAACCAACCTTTCAAAACATTACTCATAATAGTTTAATATATTTAGTGAATAAAAAAGCGCAAGCCCGACCATCTTCATTGCCCAAGGATAAATCCTACGGCAAATGAAGATGGCCGGGCTTGCGCTCGTTAAAATTTTATTATAGACTAATATGCTTGCTTGCTTGCTTGCTTGCTTGCTTGCTTGCTTGCTTACTACACAATTATTCCGTACCGCCAAATCATTAGCGGTAAAAATAGTTAATTCATAATATATGTAGTTTAAAAGCATCTATTCTAC
>NFYX01009534.1_pt1 | contig 10256 bp, 8 predicted proteins | sample 1092271 | NCBI WGS metagenome assembly NFYX01 (sample SAMN03609883, study PRJNA323583) | gut metagenome | isolation source: feces | host: Rattus norvegicus | place: Denmark: GeoCenter | collected 2013
CTGCAACTATTAACTCTTTGCGTCAAGCTTTCCAACTTCAAAAGTTTTATGAAAAAGATGCTCGTGGCGGTACTCGTTATACTGAGATTTTACGTTCTCACTTTGGTGTAGTTTCTCCGGATGCACGATTACAACGTCCAGAGTATTTAGGTGGTTCTTCAAACCGTATCAATATATATCCTGTACAACAAAATTCTTCTACAGATAATACATCACCTTTAGGTACATTAGGTGCTTACGGTGTATGTGGTTCTACTGGTAATGGATTTACAAAGTCATTTGTTGAACACGGTATCATTATTGGTTTAGTCAATGTACGTGCTGACTTAACATATCAACAAGGTATTGATAAAATGTTTTCACGTCGTAATAGAGTAGAATATTATTGGCCATCATTTGCACATCTTGGTGAGCAAGCTGTATTGAATAAAGAAATTTACGCTACAGGTACTTCTACTGATAATGATGTATTCGGTTATCAGGAGCGTTATGCAGAGTATAGGTATAAATCATCTAAAATTACAGGTAAATTTCGTTCTAATGATCCACAAAGTCTTCAAGTTTGGCATTTATCACAGTACTTTACAAGTGCTCCTAAACTTAATTCTACGTTTATTCAAGATAATCCACCTATTAAACGTGTGTTAGCTGTTCAGAATGAGCCTGAATTTATATTCGATAGTTACATTCAGAATATATGTATTCGTCCAATGCCTACATATAGCGTTCCTGGATTAGTAGATCATTTCTAAGGAGATAAATTATGAGTTTTTGGTCAAGCTTAGGAAATTGGTTTGGAAATTCTGGTGGTAGTACCTTGCTAGGTGGCCTTGGTGCCGCCTTGTCCTCCGCTGCTTCTTATAAATATCAAAAGAAATTAATGGATAGACAGAATGCATTTACTGAACGTATGTCTAATACTGCTCACCAAAGAGAAGTAAGCGATATGCGCGCTGCTGGTCTTAATCCTGTTTTATCTGCAACCGGAGGTAATGGAGCAACAACTCCAGCCTCTGGAACAGGTAGTAGTGACTTAGATGTTCAAAACGTATCAAGTAGTGCTTTAGCTTGGCGACAGCAACATAATTTGAATAAACAGTCGGAAGCACAAGTTCATAATCTTGAAGCTGATACTACATTAAAAGGTAATCAATCTAATACTGAAGCAGAGCGTTTTAATACCCAGATTGAGCAAACTAAAATGTTACATAAACAGCAGCTTCAATATGATGCACAGATTTCAGATTTACAGAACCAAATTAAAAATAGAGATTTGTCTACTGCTGCAATGATTAAGTATTATCAAGATATGGGTAGAAGCTCAATAATCAATGCAGTTAGTAATCAACAATTAAATAGTGCTCAGACTAAATATACAAATGAACGTAGTCGTGGTTATAGTTCTTCTTGGTCTGATTCAGATAGTTCTGATTTTGGTACTAATATTATGGGAATTGGTGGACATTCTAAATATTCCAAAGGTAGTTCTTACTCTCGTTCTTGGTAGATTATCTTATATAGTATCCATAACGGAAAACTTGTAAAAAATAGTATTATTTCAAATAATTCTTTATCTTCACTAAATAATTTCATAACAAACTCACTTTCAATTAATTTATAACATAAGGAGAAAAAAATGGCAAAACGTAGGAAAATATCAAAAAAAGTTTCAAAAAAAGTATTTAGCAAAACTGGAGCTGCTATTAACTCACTTAATACCCGCGCAATCCCTATGCGTGGAGGCTTTAGAATATAGTCTCTCGAGTTATTCTGGTCGTCATAAGGCTTTGTAAAATTTTAATTTTATTAAGTCTTATGACTTGTTTTTGTTGTTAGTGTGTTGAGGTTTTAATGTTATGGTATGTTTTCATCCAATAGAAATGTTTTATCCTGCTGTACCTGATAATGATGGTAAGTCTCGTCTTTTAGGTCCTTCTGGCTTTGAAGAATGTTTTGGATATAAACCACAAAGATCGCTTGTACAGCGTAAACCATCTGATAAATCAAATATAGATGCATTTTTAATTCGTGTTCCTTGTGGTAAGTGTATTGGTTGCCGTTTGGATTATTCTCGTATGTGGGCTATCCGTTCTGTTCATGAAGCTATGATGCATAAAGATAATACATTTGTTACATTGACATTTAATGATGAACATCTTCCGGATGATAGGAGTTTGCATAAAAGTGAAATACAAAGTTGGCTTAAAAGGTTTCGTAAGCGTTTTGGTTCTGGTATTAGGTATATGGTTTGTGGTGAGTATGGCGATAAGACTCAACGCCCTCATTACCACATTATATTTTTTAACTTTAAGTTTCCTGATATGAAATTTTGGACAACGCGTCACGGTCAAATATACTATCGTAGTGAGATATTAGAGAGCTTATGGACTGACCCTTGGAGTAAAGACCCTCGAGGTTATTGTGTTATTGGCGATGTTACTTTTGAAAGTTCTGCTTATGTTGCTAGATATGTTACCAAGAAGTTAGATGGTTATGTTGGTGAGGCCAAGTATAACGGTCGTGAGAAAGAATTTTTGAGTATGTCTCGTATGCCTGGTATTGGTACTGAGTTTTTTATGAAGAATTATAAAGATATTTACAATCACGGTTACATTTTGTTACCAAATAAACATAAGGCACCAATCCCACGTTTTTATGATTATATGTTAGAAAAAGTTGACCCTGAACTTTTACAGGAAGTAAAGCTTGACAAAAAAAGATATATGATAAATAATTTGTTTATGGAGAATATCGATGAAAGTGTAGAGCGTTTGCTGGTTCGTGAAGAGCTTCAAAAGATGAAATTGGATAAATTAGTCCGTGCTTACGAATTCAGCGCCGATTTACATAATATATATTAGCAATATGTCATGCTCCGATATATCTCCAGGGTAGTAGATAAAAAGGAGAAAATATTATGTCAGACAAGAATTTTATTGAGCGTATTTTTAAAGCGGAAGTAGGTGAGTCGCTTCCCGATCACAAGCTTGAAGAAAAAGTTGTGGTTTCTATTTATGATGTTAAGGCCTCACATTATTTATCTTTAATGACTTTTAGAACTATTCCTGAAGCTTTGCGTGCTTTTGGTTTAATTTGTCAGCAAGATCAAATGATTTCTCAGTATCCTGAAGATTATGAGTTGCATTCTTTAGGTGTATTTAATGACGTCACTGGTTGTATTGATTTTGAAAAAGTTGAACTTACAACAGCAGATTCCATTTTAAAAAGTATACGCACTCAACAACAAGAAGCTCCAAAAGAGCAAAAGACTTGCGAAGCAGAAGCCGAGCCCGTGGAGAGCTAACGGCGCCTGCTTTGCTTAGTCTTTAATTCGCAGTTATTAGTTACAATACAATAATGGAGATTTGGCGTTTATGAAACGAGAATTTTTTACTCAGTACACAAAAATACCTCCGGTTAAACCGGAGGTTAATGAAGAACCTTCCTTGGCTTGGCAACATTGTAAAGAAGAATGTGATATTATGCATATTGTTAAGCAGCCTAATTTAGGTATTAATCCTTTTGATGTTCCAACGCGTAAACCTATGCAAGGTGATTTTAGTGGTGCGTTAGATTATCAAGAAGCACAAAATCTTATTATTAGAGCAAAAGAGCAGTTTGATTCATTGCCTTCTAATGTTAGAGACAGGTTTAATAATGACCCTGTTAAAATGTTGTCTTTTATTGAAAACCCTGAAAATATTGAAGCTTGTATTGAGCTTGGTATTTTTGAAAAGAAAGAAACTAAGCTTGATATGACCTCAGCAGAGTTGCATGAAATTACAAAAGGTCCTATAAAATCGCTTGAACCTGAAAAGGCAGGCCCTGAGCCAGTTTCCGGCGGTTCCGAAACTGTCCGCACATCGAATACTTGATGTAAATGTGCGGACTGACACCTTTCAGTCATAGAAGGTGTTTCAGCCTATTTGAAAAAATCGGCGTGTGCTATTATTAATTAAACAGGAGATTTTTTTATGAGTATATCTGATAAAATTTTAGTATTGAAAAATGTACTTTCTGTGGTCGATAAAGTACTCCATGTTGTTGTTGGTGTAGTTGATTATGTATTTAATCAAATTGATAGTGGTGTTGAATAATGACAGAGAATGAATACTATATGATAATTCGTCGTGCCGTAAGTAATTGGTTTGCTAATAATCAAGAGCAGTATGATTTGAACGCTTGTGATGAAGCTTTATCTTTGCTTACAGATATGTATTTTTTTTATGTTTCTAATAAGGAGAAAGAATAGATGTTACACTCAGTTATGACGCATCAATTTTCAATGGTTCCTAAGGTTGATGTTCCTCGTTCAAAATTTGATAGAAGTTGTGGTTATAAAACTACATTCAATTCAGGTTATTTGGTACCTTTTTTTGTAGATGAAGTGTTGCCTGCTGATACTTTTAGTGTTAACGCTACAATTTTTTCACGATTAAGTACTCCTATTGTACCTATTATGGATAATATTTTTATGGATACTTTTTTCTTTTATGTTCCAAACCGTTTACTTTGGGATAATTGGCAGAAATTTAATGGTGAACAAGAAAACCCCGGAGATAGTACTGACTATTTAGTTCCTCAAGTTCAAGCTCCTTCTGGCGGTTTTCCTGTTGGTTCTTTGGCTGATTATTTTGGAATTCCGACCTCTGTTGATGGTATTTCTGTTAATGCCCTTTATTTTCGTGCTTACAATTTAATTTATAATGAGTGGTTCCGCGATGAAAATTTACAAGATTCTTTGCCAGTTCCTAAAACTGATGGCCCTGATGATTGGGCTGGAAATTATACTTATCCTGGTTCTAAACTTAATGAATATGATGACGGATTATTGGTACGTCGTGGCAAACGGCATGATTACTTTACTTCTTGTCTTCCTTGGCCACAAAAAGGTCCTGGAGTAGAATTGCCTTTAGGTGGTACAGCTCCTGTTATTGCAACTGGTATAAATACTGTTAAGCCTATTATTAATGAAGATGGTAGTACTTCATATTTACCGCTTACTACTGCAACAAAAGGATTTACTCAAGGTACACGTTATTATTTAGGTTCAGACAATGTAATTTCTAATGGTTTTCTTAATGTCCACGGTGGTGACAATTCAGGAACCGAAGGTGTCCATTGGGGAACCTTCCCATCTGGTGGTGTTGGTTTGACTTATAACCCTGGTACTCTTGCTGTTGATTTAAGTGACGCAACTGCTGCAACTATTAACTCTTTGCGTCAAGCTTTCCAACTTCAAAAGTTTTATGAAAAAGATGCTCGTGGCGGTACTCGTTATACTGAGATTTTACGTTCTCACTTTGGTGTAGTTTCTCCGGATGCACGATTACAACGTCCAGAGTATTTAGGTGGTTCTTCAAACCGTATCAATATATATCCTGTACAACAAAATTCTTCTACAGATAATACATCACCTTTAGGTACATTAGGTGCTTACGGTGTATGTGGTTCTACTGGTAATGGATTTACAAAGTCATTTGTTGAACACGGTATCATTATTGGTTTAGTCAATGTACGTGCTGACTTAACATATCAACAAGGTATTGATAAAATGTTTTCACGTCGTAATAGAGTAGAATATTATTGGCCATCATTTGCACATCTTGGTGAGCAAGCTGTATTGAATAAAGAAATTTACGCTACAGGTACTTCTACTGATAATGATGTATTCGGTTATCAGGAGCGTTATGCAGAGTATAGGTATAAATCATCTAAAATTACAGGTAAATTTCGTTCTAATGATCCACAAAGTCTTCAAGTTTGGCATTTATCACAGTACTTTACAAGTGCTCCTAAACTTAATTCTACGTTTATTCAAGATAATCCACCTATTAAACGTGTGTTAGCTGTTCAGAATGAGCCTGAATTTATATTCGATAGTTACATTCAGAATATATGTATTCGTCCAATGCCTACATATAGCGTTCCTGGATTAGTAGATCATTTCTAAGGAGATAAATTATGAGTTTTTGGTCAAGCTTAGGAAATTGGTTTGGAAATTCTGGTGGTAGTACCTTGCTAGGTGGCCTTGGTGCCGCCTTGTCCTCCGCTGCTTCTTATAAATATCAAAAGAAATTAATGGATAGACAGAATGCATTTACTGAACGTATGTCTAATACTGCTCACCAAAGAGAAGTAAGCGATATGCGCGCTGCTGGTCTTAATCCTGTTTTATCTGCAACCGGAGGTAATGGAGCAACAACTCCAGCCTCTGGAACAGGTAGTAGTGACTTAGATGTTCAAAACGTATCAAGTAGTGCTTTAGCTTGGCGACAGCAACATAATTTGAATAAACAGTCGGAAGCACAAGTTCATAATCTTGAAGCTGATACTACATTAAAAGGTAATCAATCTAATACTGAAGCAGAGCGTTTTAATACCCAGATTGAGCAAACTAAAATGTTACATAAACAGCAGCTTCAATATGATGCACAGATTTCAGATTTACAGAACCAAATTAAAAATAGAGATTTGTCTACTGCTGCAATGATTAAGTATTATCAAGATATGGGTAGAAGCTCAATAATCAATGCAGTTAGTAATCAACAATTAAATAGTGCTCAGACTAAATATACAAATGAACGTAGTCGTGGTTATAGTTCTTCTTGGTCTGATTCAGATAGTTCTGATTTTGGTACTAATATTATGGGAATTGGTGGACATTCTAAATATTCCAAAGGTAGTTCTTACTCTCGTTCTTGGTAGATTATCTTATATAGTATCCATAACGGAAAACTTGTAAAAAATAGTATTATTTCAAATAATTCTTTATCTTCACTAAATAATTTCATAACAAACTCACTTTCAATTAATTTATAACATAAGGAGAAAAAAATGGCAAAACGTAGGAAAATATCAAAAAAAGTTTCAAAAAAAGTATTTAGCAAAACTGGAGCTGCTATTAACTCACTTAATACCCGCGCAATCCCTATGCGTGGAGGCTTTAGAATATAGTCTCTCGAGTTATTCTGGTCGTCATAAGGCTTTGTAAAATTTTAATTTTATTAAGTCTTATGACTTGTTTTTGTTGTTAGTGTGTTGAGGTTTTAATGTTATGGTATGTTTTCATCCAATAGAAATGTTTTATCCTGCTGTACCTGATAATGATGGTAAGTCTCGTCTTTTAGGTCCTTCTGGCTTTGAAGAATGTTTTGGATATAAACCACAAAGATCGCTTGTACAGCGTAAACCATCTGATAAATCAAATATAGATGCATTTTTAATTCGTGTTCCTTGTGGTAAGTGTATTGGTTGCCGTTTGGATTATTCTCGTATGTGGGCTATCCGTTCTGTTCATGAAGCTATGATGCATAAAGATAATACATTTGTTACATTGACATTTAATGATGAACATCTTCCGGATGATAGGAGTTTGCATAAAAGTGAAATACAAAGTTGGCTTAAAAGGTTTCGTAAGCGTTTTGGTTCTGGTATTAGGTATATGGTTTGTGGTGAGTATGGCGATAAGACTCAACGCCCTCATTACCACATTATATTTTTTAACTTTAAGTTTCCTGATATGAAATTTTGGACAACGCGTCACGGTCAAATATACTATCGTAGTGAGATATTAGAGAGCTTATGGACTGACCCTTGGAGTAAAGACCCTCGAGGTTATTGTGTTATTGGCGATGTTACTTTTGAAAGTTCTGCTTATGTTGCTAGATATGTTACCAAGAAGTTAGATGGTTATGTTGGTGAGGCCAAGTATAACGGTCGTGAGAAAGAATTTTTGAGTATGTCTCGTATGCCTGGTATTGGTACTGAGTTTTTTATGAAGAATTATAAAGATATTTACAATCACGGTTACATTTTGTTACCAAATAAACATAAGGCACCAATCCCACGTTTTTATGATTATATGTTAGAAAAAGTTGACCCTGAACTTTTACAGGAAGTAAAGCTTGACAAAAAAAGATATATGATAAATAATTTGTTTATGGAGAATATCGATGAAAGTGTAGAGCGTTTGCTGGTTCGTGAAGAGCTTCAAAAGATGAAATTGGATAAATTAGTCCGTGCTTACGAATTCAGCGCCGATTTACATAATATATATTAGCAATATGTCATGCTCCGATATATCTCCAGGGTAGTAGATAAAAAGGAGAAAATATTATGTCAGACAAGAATTTTATTGAGCGTATTTTTAAAGCGGAAGTAGGTGAGTCGCTTCCCGATCACAAGCTTGAAGAAAAAGTTGTGGTTTCTATTTATGATGTTAAGGCCTCACATTATTTATCTTTAATGACTTTTAGAACTATTCCTGAAGCTTTGCGTGCTTTTGGTTTAATTTGTCAGCAAGATCAAATGATTTCTCAGTATCCTGAAGATTATGAGTTGCATTCTTTAGGTGTATTTAATGACGTCACTGGTTGTATTGATTTTGAAAAAGTTGAACTTACAACAGCAGATTCCATTTTAAAAAGTATACGCACTCAACAACAAGAAGCTCCAAAAGAGCAAAAGACTTGCGAAGCAGAAGCCGAGCCCGTGGAGAGCTAACGGCGCCTGCTTTGCTTAGTCTTTAATTCGCAGTTATTAGTTACAATACAATAATGGAGATTTGGCGTTTATGAAACGAGAATTTTTTACTCAGTACACAAAAATACCTCCGGTTAAACCGGAGGTTAATGAAGAACCTTCCTTGGCTTGGCAACATTGTAAAGAAGAATGTGATATTATGCATATTGTTAAGCAGCCTAATTTAGGTATTAATCCTTTTGATGTTCCAACGCGTAAACCTATGCAAGGTGATTTTAGTGGTGCGTTAGATTATCAAGAAGCACAAAATCTTATTATTAGAGCAAAAGAGCAGTTTGATTCATTGCCTTCTAATGTTAGAGACAGGTTTAATAATGACCCTGTTAAAATGTTGTCTTTTATTGAAAACCCTGAAAATATTGAAGCTTGTATTGAGCTTGGTATTTTTGAAAAGAAAGAAACTAAGCTTGATATGACCTCAGCAGAGTTGCATGAAATTACAAAAGGTCCTATAAAATCGCTTGAACCTGAAAAGGCAGGCCCTGAGCCAGTTTCCGGCGGTTCCGAAACTGTCCGCACATCGAATACTTGATGTAAATGTGCGGACTGACACCTTTCAGTCATAGAAGGTGTTTCAGCCTATTTGAAAAAATCGGCGTGTGCTATTATTAATTAAACAGGAGATTTTTTTATGAGTATATCTGATAAAATTTTAGTATTGAAAAATGTACTTTCTGTGGTCGATAAAGTACTCCATGTTGTTGTTGGTGTAGTTGATTATGTATTTAATCAAATTGATAGTGGTGTTGAATAATGACAGAGAATGAATACTATATGATAATTCGTCGTGCCGTAAGTAATTGGTTTGCTAATAATCAAGAGCAGTATGATTTGAACGCTTGTGATGAAGCTTTATCTTTGCTTACAGATATGTATTTTTTTTATGTTTCTAATAAGGAGAAAGAATAGATGTTACACTCAGTTATGACGCATCAATTTTCAATGGTTCCTAAGGTTGATGTTCCTCGTTCAAAATTTGATAGAAGTTGTGGTTATAAAACTACATTCAATTCAGGTTATTTGGTACCTTTTTTTGTAGATGAAGTGTTGCCTGCTGATACTTTTAGTGTTAACGCTACAATTTTTTCACGATTAAGTACTCCTATTGTACCTATTATGGATAATATTTTTATGGATACTTTTTTCTTTTATGTTCCAAACCGTTTACTTTGGGATAATTGGCAGAAATTTAATGGTGAACAAGAAAACCCCGGAGATAGTACTGACTATTTAGTTCCTCAAGTTCAAGCTCCTTCTGGCGGTTTTCCTGTTGGTTCTTTGGCTGATTATTTTGGAATTCCGACCTCTGTTGATGGTATTTCTGTTAATGCCCTTTATTTTCGTGCTTACAATTTAATTTATAATGAGTGGTTCCGCGATGAAAATTTACAAGATTCTTTGCCAGTTCCTAAAACTGATGGCCCTGATGATTGGGCTGGAAATTATACTTATCCTGGTTCTAAACTTAATGAATATGATGACGGATTATTGGTACGTCGTGGCAAACGGCATGATTACTTTACTTCTTGTCTTCCTTGGCCACAAAAAGGTCCTGGAGTAGAATTGCCTTTAGGTGGTACAGCTCCTGTTATTGCAACTGGTATAAATACTGTTAAGCCTATTATTAATGAAGATGGTAGTACTTCATATTTACCGCTTACTACTGCAACAAAAGGATTTACTCAAGGTACACGTTATTATTTAGGTTCAGA
>NFYX01006992.1_pt1 | contig 9808 bp, 4 predicted proteins | sample 1092271 | NCBI WGS metagenome assembly NFYX01 (sample SAMN03609883, study PRJNA323583) | gut metagenome | isolation source: feces | host: Rattus norvegicus | place: Denmark: GeoCenter | collected 2013
ATAAAATATCTAATAAAAATATACTTCTTACTGTTAATTATGATAATGAAGAAATTCATTTTGATAAATATCAAATAGGATATATTATAAAACGTAAAGATGAAATTGTTGGACGTATTAAAAATACATATAATATAGGAACAAATGTTATTAATATTTCAGACAATGTTTATTTAGAAGAAATAGAAGCTGATGCTTTTCTTGAAAGTCCTCATCAATTTTATAATGTTCATAATGCTATAAATTATAATAATAGATTATATATAGCTAATTATAAAGAATATAAGAACGAAAATCTTCAATTTTATGCAGATAAGATTACTGTAAAGTTTAATACAGAAAAAGTAAATTCAACTATAAAAACATATAAACAAACTACTGTAAATGTTCAATTTACTCTTAAAGAAACATTTACTAAAAATTGTATAGTTTCTACTTATGAAAAGAATGGAATTACTTATATATCTAATCCTAGTAGTTTTATTTATAATAATATAGCAAGTTTAATAACTTTAACTAACGATAATGGTGATGTTACTCCTATAAATAAAAAAGCAATAATTCCGGTTAATGATGGAACTGTAATGTCTATAGAACAAGATTTTATGATAGGAATAAATAATTCTTCTAATGGAACTTATTATATTCCTATATTTCATACTGAAAGTAATACTGAAACTGTTGATATAATTATAGAAAATAATAAATTAGTATTTGTTGATAAATATTATGGAAATAAATATTATATAGATGGTGTTGCTAATCATAATTTTGGAATATATGTTCATGTAACTTATCGTCTTTATCCTAATATTAGTTGGCAAGGTCATACTGGAGTTTTTAATCAATATTATTGGGTAGGTAGTTATGAAATAAGTCAACAACCGCGTCCATCCAATTTAAATCCAGGATTTTATTGTGATTCTAATGTTAATGATTCTTCTATAATAATTTCAAGTGATGATAAAACAAATAATAATTATAGAAGTTTTGTTCCTGCACAATTTTATAATTTTTTTGTTCATTATATAAGAGAAGATCATTCTAATACTAATGGATTTTTTATTGATAAAATAGCTACTACATTTGACAATAATAATATTGTAAATAAAGATAATCCTTTAATATATGCAGTATTTGAAAATATAAAAATTCCAAGAGGTTATATTGGAGCTTTTATAAGTTATGAAAATGTAGAAAAAAATAGTTATCCTGTAGTAGCTATTAAGTATAAAGCTAATTTTACTGATGAAGGACATGATGATTATTCTTCTAATGATATTATAGCTGAAGTTACAAATAGTGCTTTTATTTATAATTTAGAATCTATATCAGGAGATAAAATAGCAGATGTTTATACTAAAAATTCTCTTAATAAAGGTAATTCTAAAATAGAAGAAAAACAATATAATAAAAAAGATACTAAAGCATATTCTGTAGATATTGCTTTAAATTATAATTCTGCTTATATTACTTATACAAATACAAAAGAATTATATGTTGTTAATACAGAATCTACTGAAAATTATAATAAAACTATAAAAACTCTTTATAGACTTACTAAAAATATGTATGGAAAAGAAGGGGACACACTTACTAATAAAAATGATAATGATAAATATATGTATGTTCCTGGCTTTTATAATAGAGAAAAAGTTTTTAGTTTTAATAAAGAACTTATTTTGGATCCTGCTAGTCAAAATATTATAAATGGAGATGGTGAAGTTATAGATGATTATAATCTTAAAATAAATACTAATTATAATTGGAGTCATTTACCAATTAATGCTATGAGTATTGATGAAGATTATGATAAAGGTGCAGTATCTATGGTTACTTCACAAGGAAAAACAAAAGGAGTTTATTATAATAAAATTGTATCTCCAGCTAAACTTCCAAGTTTGTTTAAACTTGAATCTTGTTATAGTGCTAAACCTAGTAAAATTTATACTAATTTTAAAGAAGATTATACTGATGTTTTTACAAAAACTATATATCGTAGTGATGTAATTTCTGATGAATCTCTTTATAATGGTTTTAGAGTTTTTCAATCTAATAATTATAAAAATATTCAAGAAACAAAAGGAGATATTGTCAATCTAATAGGTATTGGTCTTTATTTTATAGTTCATACTACTTATTCTATTTTTATATTTGATAGAAGTAACAGACTCAATAGTAAAGCTCAACTTGAAATTCCTGATGTATTTTCTATAGATTATCAAGATGCTCTTCCATCTAATCAAGGTTTTGGTGGTATAGAAACTAAAGAAGAATCTATTATTACAAAACATGGTTATATATGGCTTGATAAAGCTAATAAAATTATATTTAATTACGATGCTGGTAAAATTAATATAATTTCTAAAGATATAGATAATTTTCTAAAATCTTTAGATATTGTTACTGTTAGATTTGCAGAAGATACTATTTCTGATAGACTTATAATCTGTATATATCTTAATGATATTTATTTCGTTGATGATGAAGGAAACATTGTTGATGCTCCAAACATATCTAATGAAGATATTACTAATACATTGACTCTATATAGTCAAGCAAAAATACATAATTTTGATTTTGAAACTTTTAATGCTAAAGCTGTTAATACAGATAAAACAAAAGTATATGCTAGATATAAATGTATAACTTTAAGTTTCAATTTTAATACTAATACATTTATTAGTTTACATGATTATTGTTTTACTAATAGTTATAGTACTTATAATAATAATTATATCATTAATGAAAATAATGATAGAAAAAGATTATATAAGTTTGATAAAGATAGTAAAGATTATTATAATCTTGCTAATCATGTTAATGTTTTATATCCTTTATATAAATAGATTATGGAAGATTATTTAATTATAGAAATAAATAATAATAGAAATGTAACAATTCATAATAATAGAGAATTAGGTCATCCTATAGAAGAAGTACCACAATATAATAGATTATATTATACTTTAGATGGAACAGAACCTGACATTAATTCTAATTATCATTCAGTTGATAGTATTACATTGTCTGATTTTAATCTTGATTTAGGAATTTTAGATGCAGGTGTTACAATAAAAGCAATATTAGCTTATATTAAAAATCTATCTACTGGTACAATAATTCAACATAAAAGTAGAACTTTTACAAAAACAGTATATGCTATTGATGATGATTATTATTGTAATATATCAATTAATGGTAATAAAATAGCAATAGATAGTAATAATATATATTTAGGAGATTTATATATAGCATATAACGGAAAAGATATAAATGATAATCCTACTTTATTAAAAGTTAATAGAACAAGTTATGTTTCTAGAGATTCTGTAAATCTTGAACTTTATTTTGAAGTTATTTGGAAATATGGAGATTATGTTAGTAATAAAATAATACATAACGCTGAAGTTATTGAAAAACTTCCTACTCCTATAGTTACTAATAACAATGGAATAATTCATATAGATAAAAATACAAATTATGATGCTAGAATTGTATATATTATAACTAATCAAAATGGTGGTACAACTGAAAAAGCTATATGGGGAGAAGATACTGCTGAAATAATACTTCCAGAAGATGTTGCAATATTTGAATGTTATACTATTTGTAATTTTCTTACAAACGGTATTTATATACAGTCTGATGTAGTTCGTTTTAGTTTTCTTAAAATTCCTAATTGTATAAATGTTAAACTTGTTCCTGATAGAGAAGAACTTATTCCTGTTTGGTCTAATGATTATATTGGATATAATAAAGTATATACTATAAATGATTCAAATATAAATGAAAGTAGTAATAAACTAAATAATCATATTGATAGTTCCCCCGTAGAAGAAAATGACATTATTAGAATAGTTAGTTATGCTATAGATAATGATAATATTATATTTGGAGATATTTATACATATAAATTCATTCTTAAATGTCTTACTGCTCCAACTGTAGATATGATTAATAATAAAGTAGTTTTAACAACTTCTTATAGAAATGCTGAAATTTATTATACAATAGATGAAACAACTCCAAATAAATCTTCTATTAAATATACTAATCCTATAGAACTTCATACAGATGTTACATTAAAAGCTGTTGTTTATGTTGGAAGATTTTATTCAGATGTAATTGAATATGATACTACACGCATTCCTAGTTATAATAGCAATATTGTTACTCTTACTGGTGGAGAAAATATACCTCTAAAATCTAATATTTTAAAATGCTTTGTGGACGTAGCTTTTACAAATGATTATGAAATAATAAAGAGTTTAGAAAACATCTCTTACACGTTAAATGAGATAGTAAACAAAACAAATATCGATAATCCAATGGAGGAGTTTTTGAACAGAAGATTTAGCGGAGATAGTCTTGAAATTTATACTGATGAAACTTCTACAGGAGAACTTGATATTAATACAGATAATAATACAAATAAGTTTAATAATTATGCTTATCCTTATTTTGAAAAAGGTAAATGGAATCTGAATTATTTTAGAAATAAAATAAAAGATAAACCTACTACAGAAGAAAAAGAAAATAGAACTTATTCTGATAATCATAGTCTTATATATGGTAAATATTTCGGAATTAGGTTTATTTTTAATAATGATAAAAAGATTAAATTTGATACTTTAGATATTAATATAAATGCTTATTAAAATATGAAACAACGTAAAAAATGTAATTGGGGAGCTATTGCAGTTCCTGTCATAGGAGGAGTTTTTAATTTGATTGGAGGTTATAGTTCTGCTAGGTCTGCTAGAAAACTTGCAGAAAGACAAGCAGAACAACAACGTCAACTTCAAATAGAACAAAATAATATTAATCGTCAAAATAATATGGCTAATATTCTTAATAATTATAATAACGTTCAAGAATATAATACTAATAATAATACAGAAGATGATGTTGTTTATCGTAAAGGAGGACGTAAAAAACTTCGTAACGCTCCAGCTATTACTGATGGTGGAGTAGCTATACCAATCGGAGATAATAGGTTTCTTCTACGGGGGAGTACTCATGAACAAGTTAATGAAACAGGTCAAACTGGTATAGGTATTAATACAGGTCGAGAAGAAATAGAAGCTCAAGATGGAGAAGTTGTAGTTCCAGGTCGTAAATATCTTAGAGTTTATTCTAATGAACCAATGTTTAATGGAATTTCTCCTGCTGAACTTGTAGAAGCAGGAGTTGATAAAGAACAAGTATTTAATGCTCAAGAATCTATTAAAAATAAACTTGGAATAGATAGTGAAGGAAAACCTGTTAAACGAAGACTTAGAGATGCAGGCAGACGTAAAGCTCCGTTTGGAACTTCTAGTTGGATGGATGAAGATTATCGTTATAATTTTGGATCTTCAGATAATGTTGATATGACAGGCTCTTTAGATAATGTAACTGTTACAGCATCTAGACCTAAAAAATTAAATCCTATAAATTCTACTCATATTAAACCTATATCTACTACTAATTTTAAAAGACTTTCTCTTCCTAGTAATAATGGTTGGGGTCTTGATTTAACTAAATCAGATTGGGTTAATCTTGGAGCAGATGTAATTGGAGGTCTTGGAGTAAATCTTTTTAATCGTAATGCTTATGATGGAATAAATTATAAATACGAGCTTCCTGAATATGTTGACGAATCTGCTGTTAATATGGATACAAAATGGCGTATAGGAGCAAGACTTGCAGATAGAGAACGGCAATATAATAATTCTATTAAAAATATAAGTAGAAATACTGCAAGTTCTAATGTAGCTAGAGGACTTATGCAAATAGCTTCTAACGATAACTTTACAGAAAGGGCTAAACTTTATGAAGAAAAAGCTAATAAAGAAACTGAACTTCGTAATGTTAATGCTCAAAATATACAACAAGTTAGAGCTAGAAATGCTGCTGCTAGAAATCAATGGCTTCAAAATGTTGCTACAATTAAGAATCAAGAGATTAATGCAAATAATGAACTTGCTAGAGAAAAAGCTAAATCTACAAGCGTTAGTCTTCAAGGTATAGGTAACGCTATTACTAATATGATTCGTCAAGGTCAACAACGTTATTATGATAGACAAAATCAACTTATTATGGCTGAAGCTGCTAATCCTGGTTCTGTTTATCGTCTTGTATCTAGCGGTGCTCTTGATCTTCCGCCTCGTCAACTTTCTGCTATAATGGCTGCTGATTATAATAATGCTATAGATCCAGGAATTGCTCCTGTTAGAAAAGCTGGAGCTAGACCTGAACGACAATCAAATGAAAGTGCTGCTGATTATAATATAAGACTTCAAAATTGGAGAGATTTACAAGCTGAAGATGAATTTGCTCAAAAAAGATGGGATGCTAAAGCTGAACCTTATCTTGCATCAAGAAATAGATATAATGGTTATGTTAGTATGCTTGCTTCTACAAAACGAGGTAGAAAACTTCTAAGTAAAATGAATATACCATATTAAATTTAATAATTAAAATAATATTCTGTTAATAGAAATATTGGCAGAATATTTTTATATTTGTAATATAATTAAAATTAATAAAGATATGGCTGATTATAATCAACAAGGTACAAGTATTTCATTTGATAATGTTCCAATTAGAGAACCTATTAAAATGGACTTGTCTGTATTTGCTAAAGCATTAGATACTTTAGATGCTAAACATAAAGAAGCTCTAGAAAAGAAAAGTCAAATTAAAACTGCTCTTGCTAATGCTGACCTTCATGAAAGCGAAGATGCTTGGAAACAAAATTATATTAAAAGCATTGATGATATTCTTTCTAATCCTTATGGAGATTTAAGTTCTAGACTTGATAAAGCTATTTCTCTTGCAGGAGATGTAGCGTCTGATCCTGCTTTACTTGGTAGAGCTAGATCTAATAAAATATATCAAGAAAAACTTAAAGAAATCGAATCTAGAAATGATATTAGTCAAATTACTAAAGATAGATGGATTGAAGAAAATCAATATAGTTATGAAGATAAATTTGATAGTAATGGTAATCTTGTAGGAGGTACTATTTGGAAAGCTAATTGGAATCCTGTAAAGCACAAAGATTATACAGAAGCAATGCGTCAAGCTCTTCAAATTGTAGGTATTAGCGATATTACTACAGGAAGTGATAGAAAAACTACTACAGGAACTTTAACAGGAGTTACAAGTAGTTCTAAAGGAGGACAACATAAATATTCTGAACTTACAAAGAAAAAAGCTAGAGAAGCTGTTCAAAGTATTATTGATGCAGATCCTGAACTTAGAGCATCTTTAGATCAAGATTATAGAGATGAAATTTGGTCTGCTGAAAAGATGTATGATGAAATTGAAAAACTAGAAGATTCTCTTGCTTTTATGTCTATAGATAATCCTGATTATAAGAAAACTAAAACTCTTATAAATAGAAGAAATAGTGAACTTAAACTATTATATTCTAAAATTCTAGATACTTCTGAATCCACTAATGGATTGACTTTTAAAGGATTAGACGATTATTATAATAAAGTTCTTCTTCCTACTATAGATGTTTCTGCTAGAGTTTCTAGGACAGATATTAGTAATAGAGAAAATTATAGTGATGTTAGAGATAATATTTCTTCAACAGGTTCAAGAAGCGGAAATGGAGGACAAACAGATACAAGTACTGTAGTTGGAACTGGTATGTATGTTGAAGGAGATGGCGGTGGAAATGAACAACCAAATAAACAATCTAATTATCAAGGAAAGGTATTTGATTTTATTAGTTTTAGGAATGCTGTAACTGTAGGTTCATAAATAAAATAAGAAAATAGAAACAATTATGGGTGTATTTGATTATGATAAATTTAATAATAGTCTTATTAATATGGACTTTATTGAAGCAAAGAATATGCTAAAACGTACAAAGTTTAAAGACCCTCTTGTACAAGCCCAAGCATATTCACAAGCTCAAAGACTTGATGATGCTTATAAAAGATATACTGGACTTTTAAATCATGTTAATGGTAATAATAATGATGAAATTGCTGCCATACGATATGTTATGTTAAAAGAACTTGGTATTCATGATCCTATTAATAAATTTAGTAATAAACTTATTAAAAGTCTTAATTCTTATGGAGGTAGAGATGCTAATTATATAAAAATTAGATTTAATGATACTACTAAAAACGATTATGAAGAAGGAGAAACTACTTCTACAGATAAATGGCTTGCTAATATGGGAGTAACTAGAAATAATTCTCCTTATAAAATTCAATCAGATGATGATGGAGAATATATTTACGTTAATAAAAATGCTGCCGATTTAGAACAAATTATTTCTGCTCTTCCTCTTAAAACTAGAAACTGGGCTTCTCATGTAACTCATAGAATTGGTAAAGAAAATAATTTTTTAAATTATATAGGTAATATTGTTGGAGAAACTACTGCTGCTGCTGGAGCAGGAGGTGCTGCTGGTGCTGGTTTAGGAGCTTTATTTGGTGGAGTTGGAGCTGCTCCAGGAGCTGCTGCTGGTGCTCAAATAGCTGGAATGATGGGAGCTTTACATTCATCTTTTTCTCCTATTATAGATGCTGCTGAAGATTGGAGTGAAGGAGATAGAGAACAATATATTAATGCAGAACTTATTCCTGTTCAAGTTGATAAAAAAGGAAATATTATTCAAGAATTTGAATCAGATGATAATTTTGCAGAAAATTATCTTGCTACTATGAAAAATCCTGAAGCTATTGTTAATAATATTAAGAAAAGAATTAATTATGATGATAGCAATGTTTATACTGTAGTATCTAATGCTTATACTTGTATAGATGAAGAGGTTCTTGAAGAACAACGTAATCAAGGTAGAATACAAAATGATGAATATTATAGAAGAAAACAAGAAATAAGAGATAATGCTTATACTCTTCTTCATCAAGCTAATTTAGATAATTATGAAGTTTGGAGTAATTTTGATACAGAAGATAGATATTTAACTGTTGCTGATAAACGTACTAGATTATCATTGCAAAATGTTATTAATAGGCTTAATGATAAAGATATTATTATTTCTGCTGGTAGACGTGGTAAAGATTTAGGAACATGGATTACATTTAAGAATACAAGTTCTGATGATAAAACATATCTTGGTAATCCTGATTCTAAAAGCAAAGGTTTTGATGATACTGAAATTCGTGTATTTGTTAAAGACCTTTATAAAAGTCCTACAACAGATGCTTATAAACAAAGAACAGAAGTTAAAGCTCTTAATGATTATTTTGGTGCTCTTGAAGGAGGTTATTCTATAGATCTTCCTTTTCTTGGTCAAGGTTGTAAAATTAAAAGTATTAAACAAGTTAAAGATCCAGAAGGTAATACTAATGAACTTATTACTTATACTGATATTGATGGAAAAGATAGGGCTATAAGTAAAGAAGAAGCGTTTGCTGCTCTTCAATTTCAATATGTTGGAGATAGTAATATTGATTATTTACGTTCAATTCTTTCAGATACAAATGGAAGTATTAGACAACTTACTAAACAAGAAAATGATGCTTTAAAAGCCCAATATCTTGGAGAAGTTTATGGTATTCTTGGTACTGGTATAAATTCTGAAATAGGGGCTTTATATCAGAATTTGTTATATAATTATTCAATGAGAAACTATTTAAATTATTGATATGGATATTAATGAATTTCTTAGAAACGGTGGATATGTAGTTCCTAATCCTAATTATAATCCTAAATCTAAAAAGAATAAAGAACCTAGGTATGTTGTTTCTAACATACCTAGTTCTAGTATTACAGGTAGTCAATATCAACTTACTTTAGAATCACAAAAAAGTTCTCTATTAGGTAAAGA